>Ga0213839_1000237_pt1 | contig 100242 bp, 76 predicted proteins | sample SWPATP21_FD_160075 | JGI IMG/M metagenome (GOLD analysis project Ga0213839, IMG submission 160075) | Coastal seawater microbial communities from Marineland, Florida, United States - SWPA TP2 #1 | ecosystem: Environmental > Aquatic > Marine > Coastal | place: USA: Florida | collected 2016-08-14
CGCGAGGTTTTTGATTACATCGAGTTGTTCTACAACCCAAAACGACGCCATGGTACAAATGGCATGCTGTCACCTAGACAGTATGAAATGAAGAACTCGAGTGTCTAATGGACTAGTGGCGTATCAAACTACAACAACAGGGCCAAGCCGCAGAACAGCAAAATGAGGTTAATGATTTTCTCGAATAGGGCTTGATTCAGTCGTTTGTGGGCCCACTCGCCAACCATCACTGAAATAGGTAGGCACATTGCCAATATGCCGATACGTGGCAGTTCCACCGCTGTGAGCTGGCCGCTAGTGATGAACGATGCGATTAAGCCCAGCCCCATGACTAGCCAAACCAGTAGCAAGGTGCTGCGAAAGGCGGCCTTGTCGATGGATTGCTTGTTTAGGCCATAGACTAATAGCGGTCCACCAGTTGCGATAATACCGTGCACCACACCAGCGCTAGTGGTCCAAGGCCAAAGTGGGCTGTTAGTTTGTTTGTTTGGCGTATTGCTAAGTAGTGCCCGTAAGCTGAGGGCAGCAACCACAGTGCCTAATAGCAAGGTGAGTGAGTTGGTATCAACTTGGTAATAAACAATTTGCCCAACGATCATGCCGCCCCCCATAAACGGAATGATGTTGCGAAAGAATAGCCGCCAGTCGATAGCTTCGCGATGTTTGATCAACATATAGGTCGACAAAATCAGTACCTGTGGCACAAACCAGTTAAGCAGCTCACTGACAGGATACAAAAAGGCACCGAGGGTGAGCGCAATAACCATTGCCCCAAAGCCGGTGGCTGCCTGTACAAAAAAAGCCAAGGTCACGATGGCTGCAATAGCAGCAAATTGCCACTCCATAAATTTCTCGCTTGTTTACTTATTAGTTGGTGGTGTTGAATCGGTGGTTGACTATGGCACTTCACAAGCCAGCTTAGCTTGATTGCTGATTATAAAGATAACTTGATTAGCAAAGTTTGGTGTTTCCCAACAATATGTCTTTTGATTAGGGCGGGTTAATCCTAAACCACCAACAAGTGGGTTTATTGCTCGCGTATTAATTGGCTGCTATTTGCCGTCTGCGATACGCAACTCGTTATCAAACCTTGTTTGTGTTGTGCTTGGCTACAAAGTTGATGGCGGTGGAAAATCCAGTGGTAATAGCATTACCTTGCCAGCCGTTTAGATTCTGTTTAGCTGGACTCATATTGCTTTGCAATTTGCGAAGCAAATTAATAATTTATCAATTTATTGATCCTAACCCTTTGTAAATAAGGGTTTTTTATATTGGCATGCAATATGCGTCTTTAAGAGTAATAATTGATTCATTGCAGGAAGCAACGGTGTGAAACACATGAACTATTTACAGGCCATCATCATCGAAGATAACGCGTCGATGGGAATGCTGTACCAACGCCTTTTAGAGCAATTTGGTTATAAGACTCATTGGGTAGAGAACGGTGCTGAGGGAGTTGAGGCAACCGCTTCTATTGCTCCTGATTTAATCCTGCTTGATTTAGAGTTGCCAGATATGCACGGGTTCGAAGTGCTCGAACAACTCAAACAAATGGATACTGATTTTGAAATTGTGGTTATCACCGGAAATACCTCAATTGACGCTGCAGTACGCTCAATTCAAAAGGGTGCTAGCGATTTTATTCAGAAACCTTTCGGAAAAGAACGCCTAAAAACAACGCTTGATAACTTGATGCAAAAAAGGGAGCTATCGCAAGAGCTGCAGGTATTAAGAAAAGAGTTTAAGAGGGATGGTTACGAAGGCTTCATAGGAAGTTCACTGCAAATGCAAGTTGTGTATCGAATTATCGATAGTGCAGCGATGAGTAAAGCTTCGGTCTTTATTACGGGTGAAAGTGGAACGGGTAAAGAGTTGTGTGCGCAAGCGATACATAACAGGAGCGACCGCGCATCTGGCCCTTTCATTGCAGTCAATTGTGGCGCTATACCCAAGGATTTGTTTGAAAGTGAAATCTTTGGACATGTTAAGGGTGCGTTTAGTGGTGCCGTGGCTGATCGAGCAGGCGCCGTCGAGAGGGCTGATGGGGGTACCTTATTTCTCGATGAAATTGGTGAAATGTCACTTGACCAACAAGTCAAGCTTCTACGAATGATTCAGAGTAGTGAGGTGCAACGAGTGGGGGGCGACAAGCCCAAGAGCATTGACGTCCGCTTCGTCTGCGCTACGAACCGCAATCCACTAGCGTTGGTTAGGAATAAAACGTTTCGCGAGGATTTGTACTATCGTCTTAATGTCATCCCCATCGAACTTCCCGCATTGTGCAGTCGTGGCAATGATGTCATTCAAATTGCGCGTCATATGCTTAGACAATTTTGCGAGGTAGAAAATAAAAATTTTTCTGGTTTTTCTCAAGAGGTTGAGGCGCAGTTTCTACAATTTGACTGGCCCGGTAATGTGCGACAGCTATGTAACATTGTCCACAATATTGTTTTGCTCCACGAGGGTGATGTTGTCCAAACATCAATGTTGCCTAATCCGTTTGGCAACGTTGGGCCGCTGGCTGAGGCTGAAGGTGATGAGAGTATCAGTCATATTGACTCGACAGCGAGTAGTGAAACAACTACCTCAGCCTTAATCCCGTTATGGATAACTGAGAAAAATGCGATTGAGAAAGCGATAACGCAATGTAATGGAAACGTACCGGTTGCGGCTGCTCACTTAGGGGTAAGCGCTTCGACCATTTACCGCAAAAAGAAACAGTGGGAAAGTGAAAAAGGGGAATTGAATTGATGGACAACAACGTGAAGGCTAACGTGACACCACAAGTGGAAGAAAGCAATGACTTGGCGCTGAAAGATTGCGCGCTGATACTAATAGGTTTTCAGAATGATTATTTTTCCCCAGATGGAATACTTCATGGTGTGATCGAAAATGGTATTGAGCAGACTGCTGTTCTGACAAATACCCTGCTACTTTTAGAAAACGTCGGGGATAAATTCGGGTTGGTAATTTCAACCCCCATTGTATTTACGTCGGATTACCAAGAGTTGGTAGACCCAGTCGGTGTGTTAAAAACAATAAAAGATGAGGGTGCATTTAAAGCCGACAGCTTTGGCGGCGCGACCATTAAGGAACTAGATAGATTTTCTAGCATCATTAGGCAAGTCCCGGGCAAAAAAGGGCTGAATGCCTTCTCGGAAACAGAGTTGGCTAAAATCTTAAACGAACATTATGTAAAGCGTGTTTATTTGGCGGGGGTTATTACTTCGTTATGTATTGATTCAACGGCTCGATCTGCTGTGGACAATAATTTTAAGGTGACGGTTTTGGAGGATTGTACTTATGGGCGTTCAAAGTTCGAGCAATCTTTCTACTGTGAGAATATCTTCCCTTTGTATGCCGATGTCAGCCAGAGTTCCGAGTTGACATCCAAGTTTAGCGATTAGCTTTATGAATATGCAAAACGAAGAAGAGCTGCATTTACAAGCAAACTATCGGCTTCTGGTTGAGCTAGAAAACAGCAACCAAGCTTTTAATACGCTGGTAGATCTTCTTGGTGAGGTCGTGTTTTCTTGTCGCCAAGATGGTGGCCTCACATTTGTTAATGCAGCTTGGAAGAAAATACTCGGCCAAACACCTAATGATGTATTGGGTCATAAGCTCTATGACTTTGCTATCTCCACAAGTGATCGCGACGAACTTAAAGTTTCTTTTGTGCATGAGCGTGAAATATCACGCGAAATAATGCTAAGCACTCAGAGTGGTGGTGAGGCGTTAGTGATCATGCGGGCCAGGCGAAAAGGCAACAATTGGTATGGCTCACTTTATGATTTGAGCACTCAAAAGCGCATATTGCAGCAGCGTGCAGAAAGCCAAAATCAGGTTCGAAAACTATCGTTAGTAGCTCAGCTCACGGATAACATGGTTATCATCACAGATGCCGATGGAGCCTTTGAGTGGGTGAATGAAGGTTTTACGAGGGCTACGGGATATGAATTGCCGGAGATACTTGGGAAACGTCCTGGGCAGGTGTTGCAAGGTCCGCTTACTGACCAAAAAATTATCCAACATATGCGTCGTTGTGTCACAAATTGCGAATCTTTTAATGTAGAGGTGCTTAATTACACAAAGTCTGGGAATCCATTCTGGGCAGCGATCGATTGCAGTCCGGTGTTTAGTGATGACGATAAACTCATCAATTTTATTGCTATTGAGAGAGATATCACTACCCAGAAAAAGCAAGAAGAAGTTTTGCGTGAGGCAAAAAAAAATGCTGAAGAGCTGTCTGCAGCACGTACTCGATTCATTGCAAACATGTCCCATGAGATTAGGACGCCTCTGAATTCAATTCTAGGTATGAGTAGCGTGCTTGCAGCTACGGAGTTAGATGACGAACAAAGAACGTGTATCGAAACCATTTCCAACGGTGGTAAAGCGCTGCTTGCTTTAGTCGATGACGTATTAGATTTTGCTAAGGTCGAATCTGGCGGAATGGAATTCGAGGTGCTGCCATTCGCTACATGTTCTATCTTTGAGCAGGCAGTCGATATTGTCGCCTCTAGTGCGAAAGAAAAATCATTGGATGTGTATCTAGCTTGCCAAAGCCCTATTCCTATGGAGATGGTGGGCGACCAGCATCGCATTCGCCAAGTGTTGCTGAATTTGCTGTCTAACGCCATCAAATTTACGCAGCATGGTAGTGTGAAAATTTTGGTGAATTGGGAGTGGCTTGATAGTAGCTCTGGAACCCTGAGCATCACTGTTGCTGATACTGGAATAGGTATCCACAAAGATAAACAATCTGAACTTTTTCATGAATTTACTCAGGAAGACCCCTCAGTAACCAGAAAGTATGGTGGTAGTGGTTTAGGACTCGCTATTTGCCATCAGATTTGCGACCGGCTCGGAGGGGGAATTTCAGTTTCAAGCGAAACCGGAAAGGGCAGCACATTCGTCGCAGAAATTCCTGTACTCGCCAAGCCGGACGAGCCTCCCCTAGCTCCCAGTAGCAAGCAAGTGATAGTTGATTCTCAGGGCAACACGGATCTAACCCTAGTGTTACAAGTGGTTGCGAAGCAGTGCGGGCTTGCGTACCAAAAAGGCCATGCTCACGATGGCAAGATCACCTACTTTGACGGCATAAAGGAAAACCCAGTTCAGCTAAGTAGGCTGGAGGGAATCTATTCACCCCATCGGCTGATGCGCTTAATGGGATTGGGTGCCGTGATTAGTAACAACCAACATGAAGAGTTAGATGTTAATCAGCATAACCCACTTGAAAGGCTTCGGGTTTTGGTGGCTGAGGATGTCGTGCCTAACCAAATGGTAATGCGATCTATGCTGACTAAATTAGGCGTTCAACGGGTTACTATCGTTAATAATGGGGCAGAGGCAGTTTCGGCAATTTCGACTGAGGTATTCGATGTCGTTTTTTTAGATGTTCATATGCCAGTGATGGACGGTTTCACTGCCGCTGAGAGCTTGTCTAAAAGTCAAAAAGATGCAATAAAACTGATTGCGTTATCGGCTGATGTTAGTGTTGAAGCAAGACAGAGAGCCGCAGAGGCCGGTATTGAGGCGTGGTTGTCTAAGCCTGTGGTGCTCTCGGAGTTAGAACAGGCTCTACGTGACTAAATGTAAGTTGCTTGGCATTTAACAACGATGAATATTGATAATTACCAAGAATTCATGAAGGTGATGGTATCATCTAGTCTTGATGCCTTAATCATTATCGATAGCGACAGTTCTATTTTAGAGTTCAGTCCGGCCGCAGAAGAAATATTTGGCCATAAACGACGTGATGTTTTGGGCCTTAATATTGCCGACGTGATTATTCCACCTAGTTTAAGAAACGCACACCACCAGGGTATGAAGCGCTATATGTCTAGTGGACAAGGCGTGGTTTTAGGCAATCGAGTAGAGGTCACTGCAATTCGAAAAAATGGCCAAAAATTCCCTGTTGAGTTAACGGTAGTGCCGGTCAAGATAGATGAAAAAGAATACTTTACAGCATTCGTTCGGGATACTTCCGAGCAAAAGCAAAAGCAAGAAGAACTAGAATCTCAAACCCAAAAAGCTGAGCTTGCTTCGCAGGCAAAGTCTAGGTTTTTAGCTCACATGAGCCATGAAATTAGGTCGCCACTTAATGTGATCTTAGGCGCCATTGAATTGCTCCAGCGTACCGAGCTATCCAGCGAACAGTTGGAACATGTAAGGCTTGCTGGGCAGTGGGGCGGACTGCTTTCTCAACAATTAGAGAGCGTATTGAATTTTTCCAACATCGAAAGTGGAATAGTCGCTCCGGAGTTAAATTCCTTGGATTTAAAACAATTGTTGTCGAGTGTATTTGCTCGGTATCGACCAATCGCCGAACGGGAGATGCTGCGTTTTAACACTGAGTTGCCATTACAACAAACGCTGCAAGTGATGGCTGATGGTCAGATCATCACGCAAATTGTTAATAATTTCCTCTTAAATGCTGTGAAGTACATAGATGATGGTTACATCACTGCTAGGCTGGTGGTGTTGGCGGAAACTGCAACACATATCAATGTTTCGATTGAGGTTGAAGATAGTGGGCCAGGGTTGACCAACGAGGAGATCGCCCTTGTCTTTAAAGAGTTTCATCGCGGCAAGAATGTTTCTCCAGGCGGAGCGGGTCTTGGCTTGGCAATATGTAAAAAGCTTGCAGAATCGATAGGAGGTCAAATAGATTTGCGTAGCACGCTGGGAGTGGGTAGTTGCTTTAGTTTGTCCTTGTCATTGGTTAAAGCCGCTGACAGCGAGGGAAAGGTCGCTAGCTCAACAAGCGTAATTTCGCTTAACGGTAAACAAGTGTTAATAGTGGAAGATACGGAAGCTAATCGCATTATAGTTGGTGCGATGTTGAAGGAGCTCGGCATGAAAGTTGAGTTTGTCGGCGATGGAGAATCCGCTGTCGAATCGGTCGGCATGAGTCAGCCCGACGTTGTGCTTATGGATTTGCGTTTGCCAGGTATGGATGGCCTCGAGGCAACACGGCAAATTAGACGTCTGCCCCATGGAAGTAAAGTTCCTATAATTGCCCTCTCTGCCAATGCATTTGAATCAGACAAACAGCAGTGTATTGATGAGGGTATGGATGGTTTTCTAAGTAAACCCATTACCGCAACACGCCTTAGTGAAGCAATAGCTGAAGTGTTAATGAAGCATATGCATGCGCAATCTGACCCAATAGCAAGCGCAACTGCAAACGGTCAGCAACAGGTTCTAGATCTAGAAGCGTTGCAGCAGCTAATTAGTGATGTTGGCACTGATACAGTAGTTGATATCTTACAAGCCGTGCTTAAGGACATCAGCCACCGGCAGTCACTGATTGATCAGGCTTTAATGTCTAATGATCACGATACGGTCGCCGATCACGCCCATGCTCTAAAATCCGCCTGTGTGACTGTCGGTTTTCAGCAGTTGGGCGATGTGTTTCTACAGCTAGAACAACTGGGCCGGTCTGGCAATGATCTGCAAAGCGCTGAAAATATCCCTCGTTTGCAAAGAGCGATGATTGCTGCTCAAAGCGCTGGCAAAAAGTATTTATCGACTTTACGAAGTTAACGAATATACGTTTCTCTCCAATAAATGATGGTCCGCTTGCATGCGGAGCAAACCCTAGTTCTGTCTCGGTGAAGTACATGTATGGTTTCGCTAGTTAATGCATTTTCCCAAACCGTTACCTCGTCGATAGCGCCGGCAAAATAATTACTGGCTTCCTCTGCTGGGCTCAAGGTGGCACCGATACTAAATGGCGAATCATTGGTATTGAGTGGAATTGCAGAACTACTGACGAATGTGGCGGGTAAATTGTCATCTAATGAGAGAACAAGCGAAAAGCCATCGAAGCTTGCACCTAGGTGCTGCCAGCTTTCTGGCGTAACAACACCGTTTGGGTCAAAAAAGATGCTTGGCGTATTTGTCCCAGTTTGCGTGCTGCGAATAAATGTAGTCAGGCCTGTTAGCTGATTCGTGACCTCAAATCGCGCCACGTAATGGATTTCAGATGATGCAACCCCAACACCGCTGCTCAAGTCACACAAATTAATCCCAGTGCCGTTACTAGAAGCTTCATCTATGACTCGGGTTCCTGAAGAGTCAATGGTACACACTTTTTCAATTACCAATCGGTAAGCGTCTGAGCCCTTTCCAGCAATGGTCCTTCGATCAGGAAATTGTGAGTTTGCTGGAGTGTCTTCTAATAAGACCCAGGCGGCCATTGTAACCGTGCCAAGTATGTCGAAACGTTCGTCGTCGGCAACCGTTCCATAGCTATTATTGGTTGACGGAAGCGAAACAGCCTGACATTGGGGGGCTGCTGGCGGCAGTGAGGAAACATCTACTGTGCTTAAGTTATTGCCAACACCATTTAGTTGGTAGGGGCCGCTGTCGATAACGTTTGACGTTGTTCCACCCAGCGAGCAACTGTCGAAATGATAGTCAGCGATCAAATCAAAAAAGCCGTAAAAAGAGCGGGAGACTGCTATAACGTCTACTAACTCACCATCTGAATTACGATTATTTTGTACGCGTTCTGTATCTATATAGAACGGTGCTTGGCCATTCACAGCGGCGCCACAGCTTTTTGTAACGCCGCCACTTTGCTGATTGGTACTTTGCTTGGCTAGCACAAGCGCGTACTCAATAGTGGCAGCAGAGGAGGGGGTTCCAACTGCTACTGAATTGCAATCAGTTGGGTAATTGATCAGTAATGGAAGTGTGTCGTCATTATCAGGTCCAACGATGCCAGCTTGGTCTGTTAATGTTTTAATTTCAACTTCAAGTCCATCGCTTGCCACAAACCGTGTTTGTCCTTCCGATATCGCCATATATCCAATGGCTTCGTTGTTAGTTGGGGCGGTGCCAGTGCGGTTGCTCGCTATTACGGTAGTACCCGTGGCACTTGAGTTGAAGCTGTTAGCAACTTGCCAACTTGTGGGTGCATTGAGTGTTTGAAATTCCGAAAACACCGCGGGCCTGCTGGAAAATAACGCATCATCAAATTGGATTGGCTTGGCAACACTAAATTCGGCATCCGTGACCAAGCCAGCTTCTATGTTTATTCCGTTGGGAAGGCGAGTAATGCCAGGAGCGACGGCAATATAATTGAAAGTCACCACATTGCTGGGCGCAGTGACATTGACTTCCAGTCCAGAATTTGTGATTTGCCTGCGTTGATAGGCAACCTCGAATCCAGTGGTTGTGACATTGCTAACTCTCACCGCTGCAGCATCATTAGGGTTTTCAATCACAAGCGGAAATAATGTAGCTAAGTTTCCCCCGGCTAGTGATTCCTCGCGGCCGGCGCCGGTGATAATAATGATTGGCGGTTCTTCAAAGGCCACTGCGTCAGCTGGCGGAATAGCGCTTCCGACTGGGGTAGAAAACGTAATCGTGATGCTGTTAGTCAACGGGGTAATAGCCGCTGTACCAGCAATGAATCCACCCGCTGATGCGGGTGAGACTACACATATGCCAAGGCAAAGTAATATGGTTTGTGTAAACGATGTTAGTTTCATTTCAAGTAGGTTAGTTCTATATGGCGGCTGGTAAAATGGCGGTGGCCAAAGGATTGGTAGCTGGCATCCGCTGTCAAATAAAAGATGGTGATAGATTGGCCTGCATCAGTGTGCTCGGTAGCGCTGCAAGATAGGGTTACGTTAAAGCCCTCTGCACCTAGTTCGACGCCATCCAATACACTGGTTGTAGGGCAAGCTAAGTTTTGCGCCAGATCAATCTCAGCCATGGTCCAGTGCAGGGCCGAGCGTGCTGCGTAGTAGGCTTGGCTGGAGAGTTGTGCTTTCACATGAGTCGCGTCCGCCAGTGCTCGTAATCGGAGTGCGTTAACGCTGACCATGCTTGCCAGCAAAAGCAGCACAAGAATGCTTGGCATGATGAAACCACGGTTTTTCATTGCAGGTTTATAACCTGTGCCTGTAACACAATGGTGAATGGGCTTTCGTTTCGACTGCCATCATTTACTTCAAGACGAGCCATTAGTTCTGAATATCCTGTATCCAAATTACGAGTTACTACATCAAATTGGCAGCTATTTACGTTCTCCAATAAGGTGGCACTGCGACCGTCTGTGGGTAGTTCAAGTTCAGCCCTAGGGGTGTAATCGGCGTGACGTACTAACCGTTTATTGGCAAGGTCGCAACGATACTGAACTGGAGTATCAACGAGAAATACGCGTTGTTCAGTCGAACCCGTTAGAAAAGTATGACTACTAGGACTTTCTAAAGCGATATTATCTTCGCTACTGCCTTCAAATAGAGAAAGCGTTTGAGCCGGCGTAATGGGGCCAGTTAAGGAGCCGTTAGCCAGGCTGGAGTAGGCTGCCGTTGGGCTGTCTGGGGCAATAGCAATACGGTATTGAGGTAGTTGTCCCGGCGTAATGTCATTTAACAATCCTGTTAAGTTGAATGCGCTCACCTGCTGATTGAGTATGAGGGCATTTTGCCCTTGCTCTGTGCCACTAGAGTCTACTCCGCCAGCACCGCGGTAACGCCCCGCATCGGCAATGTGCAGAAACTCAATGGCTACAGGCGTAGCACGAAGCGTCCTTGGTACAGCGCGCCTTATTTCAGTTTGTATCCGTCGAATAGCCCACTCAACGCTTTGCATGGTTTCAGTGCGTTTTCGGATATCATAATAATCCCCCATGCTCTGAGAGAAAAAACCGCCAACGGCAATAGTCAGCAGTGAAACTAATGCGAGCGCTAATAACAGCTCTACGATCGAAAATCCTAAAGCTTGTTGGCGACGAGTAGGTGCTTCAAAGGCCCGCATCATTAGTTTGACAACCTTGGAGAAGAAACATAAGTCGACAATGTAAGGTCAAGATTGGGGGGCGCTGTAACTCGAACAGTAATTTTGATCCAAACGGGAAGCCCCGCACTGGTTCCGGTCAGTCCGCCGACTTCTACTAATCCTGATGCATCTATCGTGGTGCTAATTCGATAGGCTTCAAGCCCCGTTATGGGAGTGCCTAGCGAGTTAGTTGGAGTCGTGGCAGTGGGCGAGTGGAAGTCGCAGATATTATCGTATTCCGCGTAGCTTGCTTCTGGTGTAGGGCAAACAGTGCCAGTATCTGCATCATAAAAATCGGTGGCGAGAATTGACTCTAACTGTGATTCAGCGAGTAGCAGGCCCTGAAGCCTAATTTGTGGATCAGTACTTTGGGCTAAGCTTTGGCTAATTCCTCTGCTTATGGCCACGGTCAAAATGGTTATAACCGCTATGGCAATAACCGTTTCTAGCAGTAAAAATCCTTTATTGACGAGGCGCCGTTTCATAACGGGGATTGCCTCAAGTATGCAGTTGGCAACTCTACTGTAATCTGTCGGTTTGGGAGGGTGATAACAACGTTATTTCCCTCATCTAGGATATTGCGAGCGGTTTTATCAGCAAGAAACACAAGCCGTTGAGTTGTGGGCAGGCTGGAACTAAAACTTAAGTTGTCGTTGTGATTAGTGATAAAACTTAGAGAAGGTATTTCAAGGTCATAAGGTGCTGAAACGGCAGGGGGGCTTTCCAGAGTGCAATCACTCTGCTGAAAAGCGGAGAAATCATTGCCTGAAAGGCTGACCTCCACAGGGCATCTTGATTGGACCGCAATCTGCCTAGCGTGAGCTAATCTACTCACGAGCTTGTCAGAATTAATATTATTGTTCAGCGGTACAACTGGGTTGCTAAAAATTAAAGTACCGATGGCAAAACTAATGATGGCCAGCACGATTGTTAACTCAATCACGGTAAAACCTTTTTGATTGCTTAACTGTGGCATAAAAAGCTCCCTCTCAATATGAAAAATAAGCTAGAGAACGCCCCGGAAGAGGAGCATATAGCGTTGGTAACGTTCGCCATAAAGAGAGGGAGAAAGGTTGAGTCTTATCTTAAGTAGTCAGAAAGATAATCCTCACTGGGATCAAGTTGCTCTTTTTAAGCTATGAGTCATCACCTGCATCATCGCTAATAGTGATGTCAGGTGTATTCGCATCAGCAGCACAAGCGTCAAGGTCGAGAGCAATCACGGGAGGTGTGGTTGCATCAGTTGCTTGAGTGTAGGTGATACCGCAATCTGGCTCAGCAACGCCGTTGATACAAAAGTTAAAGGTCGTGGTAGTTGGTGTAGCCGCGGCATCAACTTCAAATAGCACGCCATCGGCACAGCTTGTGCCTAAAAGGTCGCCGCCGCCTAAAACATTATCGACGTCACCACCCACTACGTTTTCAACTGTAACGGCGTCTGGATATTGGTTTACCAATGCAATTACAGAATTGCCAAAACTGATATCGGTTGACGCGGCTTCGCCGATCGCCAACGCATTGACAGCAATTGCTCCTTGGTTAAGTTGGTGAGCGAGCTGTTTAACTTGAGCCTTCCGTGATGAGGCAACCATGCCATCAAAAGAAGGTAGAACCAGTGCAGAGAGTAACCCTAGCACTGCAATTACCATCGCCATCTCGGCTAGGGTAAAACCTTGCTGCTTCGTTTTCATAACGATCTCCATTTTCATAATGCGAACTTTCGCAATTCAATTTTCAAAATAAAAAAAACCTCGACGCATGAATTTGGAAGCACGCGTCGATATATCTAGTTATCAATTTATGTGCCAAATGGAAAAATCTGAGCAATTGCTGCTGATATATATATAAGGTCAAAAAGTGCGATTAACTATTGGTTTTTAAGGCGTTCAGCGGTCTCTCAATTTGCAAAAAAATTGCGTAATGCAAACCAATATGGGCTTGGCAAGCTAATTGCAGTTTCTATATTGCTTTTGCAAATTGGAGGCAAGGAAAATGATTAGCAGCATTTTAAAAAAGTCGTTGCAACAGGAAACCAAACAATCAAAGATTGATTCCGGCAACGATATTTCAGTGTGTGCAACAAAAGACGCTGTCGCTCTCGTTGCCAAACGGGGCGCGGCCACCGTGATTTTTGAGCGCCAAATTGATGGTGTTGCCGGGCTGTCTGCGGCGCTTGCCGATTTGGCACTCCAAGCAAACGTTCGTGGGCGTCCGGCGTCTTTAATTTTAGGCGCAGATTTCTATGACTTGTTATTAACTGATGAGCCTAACCTTCCATCCCATGAAATTGAGGACGCAGTTCGTTGGCAAATTAGTGACCGAGTCTCGGGCAACCCAGAAAAGTCAATCATTAGATGTTTCAACGCTAAGTCTCTGATTTCTGAGCGTCAACATGCAAAGCTTTATGCGGCTGTAGTTGACGACACGTTTCTGGAAGTATTTGGCATGGCCTTCTTGGGCGCGGGAATTCGTCTTAAGAGCATTCAAATTGCTGAGCTGGCGGTTGCACGATATCTCCATACTATTTCTGTCGATCCATTGTCTGCTGCTGTCGTATGTGGACAAGAGACGGGAATGACGGTGATCCAGCACAAAAACGATTTTTTGTTTAGTCGCCGTTTTGTTTTCAATTCTTCGAGCTCAAGATTTGAACAGATTCAACAGTCGATCGCAGGCGCACAACGTTATTTGCAGAACCAGTTTGGGGGCAATTATCTCGAAACTTGGTTGTTGTTAGATGACGGCCATAAAGGCACTGATCAAGAATTTATCGATATCCGCAAGCAGCTTTCGTCAATTGCAAATCTAAAAATGTCAGGCACGCCGCTGTCGCTTGAAGCAGTCGTTGGGATGGGTGCTCAGATTTCGACTGACTGGCCATCGTTGGCATCATCTATCCCTGAGCGATTTGCGGCTTAGACATGCAACACGTCGACTTTATGGCAGATTTTCTGCGCGCCCCTTATCGGCGAGGGCGTTTCTTTACAGTGTTGTTTGCTGGCTTGTTTTCAGTAGCTGCGATTGCTGGCAACGTCTGGTTTTGGGATGAGCAACAGCAAAACGCACACCTACACCACACAGCCTTAAAGGCCAAAGTTAACGATCTAGATGCTGAGCTTGGTCGATTTAGAACCCTGTCGCGGGTAGTAGCAACGCCAAACAAAAACGTTGAACAGCCTATTGACTTAGGCCAGATGCTCCTAGCGTCCTCCGCTTTGAGCGCCAGGGCAAATTGGCTTTCTATGTTGGACCAGATAGATCTGCCCGAGACTTGGCTTTCGGATATTGACATAGGCGAGGATCGAAGTTTAGAGCTGGTTGGTAAAACGTTGTCAGAGAACGATTTTAATCGGTGGCTGGCATCGCTGGTAGTTTTGGCAGCTAGAGAAAACTTTAAGTTGTCTCATTTCAGTTTGAATAAAGAGCCGCTCAGTAAGCGCCGCTACCGCTTTAACGTTGTTTTTACCCCGAGTCTTAAATCATGAAATATTTAGTTGTACGAATATGTGTCGCAGTGAATGGTTTAAGTAAGCCAGCCTTCGTTGGCTTGATATTGGCGCTTATTGTCGCCCCCAATTTCGTTGCGTGGAACGCGGTGTGGCAAAAGAAAAAAGTTGACACCGAATCGCTTTATTCTCGGACGGCAAGTCTAGAAAAAAGTTTTCAGAGCCTCAGTGATGAAAAAAACGCGTTGCTTGCGGCTGCAAGACGAGTTGATTCCCATTCGGGTGTTCAATCAGCACCACAGCGCAGTGAGGTTAGTCCCAAACTCGCTAGGGCAGAGTTCATGCTTCGCTCACAAGAGCACTTGTTGGCTGAAGTTAATGCAGCTTTGCAGGGGATAAAAAAGCTTGAGGTTGAGAGCCTTAAGTCACAACTTTCTGAGTCGGGGATTGCTGGATCAGTAAATATTAAGTGGCTGAACCTTTCGCTGCAGCTCAACGGCAGTTATGAGGCTATGAAAACACTTTATAACGCCATGACCGACGAGAATTCGTTCTGGCAAATCGGCCACTACAAGTTATCTGCGGCTAAGTCCGGAAAGGTTATAGCGAGTTTCAATATCAAAACACTCGTTAATGTTGCAAGTAAAAGCACGGAGCAAATGCTATGAAGAGTGCACTGTTTTTCGCTGTTTTAATGCTGATTTCTGGGGTTGCTTTGTGCAGCCCTATGGAGCCGCCTGTCTGGAAAAAAAGTCACCAGATTTCGCCGCATAAACTTCAAAGCATTATTAATACATCGGGTCAGTATCGCGCCCTTATAGACGGGCGTGAGCTTGTAGAAGGCGATATTCATAGAGGTTTCAGGGTGCAACAAATCAGCAGTGAATACGCACTGCTGGTTAATAAATCGCAAAAGCTGGTCCTTAGGCTAGTTGAAGCTTCGATAAAAAGCGCGCCTCGGTAATTAAATCGGGCAGGGTTGAGCTAGAAGATATAGAGGCATATGCCTCGGAGATAAAAATGAAAAACGTTTTAACTGTATTAATCACAATGTTAGCCACGGGTTGTGTTCACATGGGGAGCACCGGCGATTCGGTCGCCAACAGGGCTCAAAGTGCATTGGAATTCGGTAGCCTTGAAGCGGCGTCGCCGCCAGAGCAGCCCCCAGTTTCTGCGCTAGACCTAAGCACTTTGCTCACACTCGGCGACGAATATGGCAACCAAATTGATCGTTTCGATATAAACGCGGTTGATATTCCTGCTAAAGATTTTTTTATGAGCCTAGTATCTAACACTCCGAAAAACATGGTGGTGCCTTCTAGTATTAGTGGTCGGATCACTTTGTCGTTAAAAAACGTTTCTGTCGACGAGGTGTTAAACGCTGTAGCTGATGTATATGGCTATGACTTCGAGGAGAATAATTACGGTTACCGGATTTTCGCTGACGAATTGCAAACGCGTGTTTTTGAGGTTGATTATTTGGCCGTGCAGCGCATGGGGGAGTCACGCAGCCAAGTACACGCTGGGGATATTTCTCCTAACAGCATTAGCGAAAACACCAACGCTAGGGCATTTACTGGAGACTCGATTGGTAACGTTGATATTAAAACTTCAAGCGATTCTGATTTTTGGGGCGAGCTTGAAGCGAGTCTGAGCAATATTATCGTAGGCAAACCGGGGCGCAATATCAGCGTTAGCCCTCAAAGTAGCGTTGTAATTGCAACAGCCAGTGTTAGAGAGCTACGAAAAATAAAACAAGTCCTCCAAGCTATGGAGGCCAGTGTCTCTCGCCAAGTTATTCTAGAAGCAAAAATTCTAGAGGTGACCTTAAGTGAAGGCTTCCAATCCGGTATTAACTGGTCGGGTTTGGCGCTGAATGGCAACGGCAACGGATACACCTTTAACCAAGTCGGTTCTGGGGCTTTTGGCAGCTCGGCCGCAAATACCCGGGGTAACGCTGGAAGTGTCACTCCTGATGGCTCAGGCTTTCCAAGCCTAAACGATGTGGCCGCATTTGGTGGGGCGTTTAACCTTGCATTTCAAAGCGACAAATTGGGCGGCTTTATTGAGCTATTGAAACGGCAGGGTGATGTCCAAGTTTTATCAAGTCCTCGGGTTTCAACACTCAACAATCAAAAGGCAGTGATAAAGGTTGGCACTGATGAGTTTTTTGTCACCGACATTTCTACCACGACGACAAGTACTGCTGGTTCGAGCACGAGCTCTCCATCAGTTGCCCTTACACCTTTTTTCTCAGGCATTGCGCTTGATGTCACGCCACAAATTAGCGCAAATAATATCGTTACTCTCCACGTTCACCCAACTATTAGTGAGGTGTCCGAAGCAAGTAAGTTTTTACCGCTGGGTAGTGCCAGCGAAGAAGTTCCGTTAGCGCGAGCGAATGTTAGGGAATCTGATTCGGTAATCCGTGCCAAAAGCGGTGAAGTGGTAGTCATTGGCGGACTGATGCAGTCTGTTAATGACAACGAAAAGATTGGTATACCTGGAATGTCTGACGCGCCTATCGTCGGGCATGCATTTGGTCAGCGAAGAGCATCATCGGTTAAAAAAGAGCTAGTTATTTTGTTGCGTCCTGTAATTGTCGAGGATGGTGAGTGGGGGAAAGTGCCTCAAACATTGGGGTTACAGGGGTGGTAACCAATGTACGCCAACTATTTCAATTTTAACTATCTGCCGTTTGATCTTACACCTGACGTGCGCCAGTACACGGCGATCAAGCAATATTCTGACATTTTTAGTTCATTGCAATACTGCGTGAAAGCCGGCCATGGTTTTCTTAAGGTAAGTGGCGGTATTGGGCTAGGCAAAACGCTTCTATGTCGATTACTACTCAATAGTTTAGGCGCTGACAAGCACGTAATCTATTTGCCATCACCACCCAAAACCCCCTTGGGCCTTAGTAAGGTTGTTGCTTCTGAGTTGGGTGTCAAAACTGTTGAGGCTTATGACTACGACGGTTGTGTAAGACAAATCTATCTTAAGCTAATTGAGCTTCGTTCAATGGGTAAATCGGCCGTGGTATTGCTTGATGAATGTCAAGGGATATCGCCTGAAGCATTGGAGAGCTTAAGGTTGATCGCTAATTTGGACGCGCATGATAGCCGCTTATTGCAGGTAATTATTTTTGGTTCGACTGAGCTTGACGAACTATTGATGAGTCCAAAACTTGCAGCGTTTAGGCAGAGAATTGTGCTTGACGCTCAATTGCGGCCGTTATCGAACGCTGAGGCAAAGGCCTACTTACTCGGTCGTATTTTTAACGCAGGTGGTCGCGATCTAGGCATTTTTAGTCACAAAGCTTTAGACCGACTGTTGGCACACGCCAAGGGAAACCCTCGGGTGCTGAATATTCTTGCAAACCTATCGTTAATGTCGGCCTGCTCGCATCGTCATCAACAAGTACTGCCGATCGACGTTAATCGCGCTGTACAAGATTCGAGGTTTCAAGTTGGAAAGCTGTCTAGCTTAGGAACGCTCTACACCGATATTAAAGAACAGAAAATAGCATTGCTGTGGATTGTGGTCTTGGTCGCTACCTTGGTTACACTCAGTCTTGTGCAGGTGGGCTACTAAAATGAATGTTATTGCAGATGCACTTAAAAATTTAGAGCCACCAATTGCGGCTAACAATGCGGATCACATGACGATGATGCATCAGCCATCGAATGCTCACCGCAATCGCTTTTATATCCTGTGTTTGTGGGTAGTAGTCATTGCCCTGGCAGCGTTGTTTACGCTAACTCTGTTAGGTGAATCGGAAAAATTCGAGGCCTCCGTAGAGAAACCTCTTGTTTTAGAACCGGAATCCCAATCAGAGAATATTGATACGGTCGTCGTTTCTACTGATAAAATGCCCGCCGCTAGCGTTAGTGCAGTGGCACCTAAAAACGACAGCGACACTCAAACCAGTCACACGACTAACTTTGGTTTGGAGTTGGATTACCGGTTGCCGTTCTCGAATGCACAGGCGCCGGACGCTAGGCATGATCGTCGCTCAGAGCCTTCGCATGTTGCAGACAAGATGAAAAACAGAGCAGCACCGCTCAATGCTCGTGAGCGGGTTCTCCCGCGAACGATGAGTCAGCAGGCTCAGAGACCTGTGAAGTCTGGCAAGTCCAACGAGACGGTAGCCCCGAACAGCATGAGGCTTGCTGCAAAGCCTAACCAATACGCATCGGAGGGTGCTCCAAAGGTTGCGAAAAAACCGACGCCAGCAACATTTGTTATCACACCGACAACCAGCAGTTTGATTGGTGAGGCCAGAATGCTTGAGAAAAAAGGCGAGTTATCAGCCGCCATCAAGTTGCTTGAGTATCACGCTATTGGTAGTAATACCTCATTGCGATTATTGCAAGAGCTCGGCCGGCTTCACTATTCGACAGGCGACTATATTGCTTCTATTAAGTTTTACCAAAAAGTTGTGTCTGAAGATAAAGACAATGTCAGCGCCACATTAGGCATAGCTGTTGCGTACGAAGCATTAGGTATAACTAACAGAGCAACCGCTTACTATCAAAGGATAGTGTCTAAGCTTGGTAACAGGCATCCCTTTGGTAAATTTGCTCTCGACCGCCTCGCTCATTTGGAGAATTAAATGGGTGCTGTCTTACCTGTCTATTCCAGTCTGGAGCCATTGAACCTAGCCACTAGGCCTGACGCTGAATTATTGGCGAAACTTTCCCACAGCAGCGCAATAAGGTTGGGAGCTATACCTATCCGGCGAGAGGGTGATGAAGTCATCGTCGCGATGTTAGACGTCGATGATATTTTTGCGATTGACGAACTCCAGCAGAAATTAGGTACCACCGTTCGCGCCCAGCCTTGCGAGCCAGAGTTACTTGAAACCATGCTGCAAAAAGTCTATCGCAGATCTGATGAAATGCGGCAAATAGCGAAAGCTTTAGAGCATGAACTGGAGGAGAGGGCGAACCAAGAAGATGGCTTAAACAGCGTGATGGAGCAAGCTGAAGTCGCTCCAGTGATGCAACTACTGCAAAATATATTTGCTGATGCATTAGAACTTGGTAGCTCTGATATCCACCTAGAACCCGAAGCCGATGGGTTCAGAATTCGTCAACGCGTAGATGGTTTTTTACAAGAGCAACGTGTTGATAACCCAATTATTTTTCCGGCCCTAGCTATTCGGCTCAAGCTGATGGCTGACTTAGACATCGCAGAAAAGCGGCTACCGCAGGAAGGCCGTTTTTTAATGCCTTTGCTGGATCAAGATGTTGAAGTAAGGATTGCGACAATGCCCACGCTGCAGGGTGAGTCGATTTCGTTAAGGCTAATCGTTAAATCGTTGCATCAGAGGGACTTGACCAGTCTGGGGCTTGGTTCTGCACAGTTAGCTCAACTAGAAAAGATTCTTGCAGACCCGCATGGCATGATTCTCGTTGTGGGCCCGACTGGCAGTGGTAAAAGCACTACGCTGACGTCCATGCTACAAAAGCTAAATACGCCCGAAATTAAAATATTTACCATTGAAGACCCAATTGAAACCAATCTATCTGGAGTTACCCAAGTTCAGGTGAACTCTAAAATCGGCTTGAATTTCTCCGATGTTTTGCGGAGTTCGCTTCGGCATGACCCCGACGTCATTATGCTGGGTGAGATGCGCGACGGTGAGACTGCCCAAATTGCTGTTAGAGCGGCTATGACTGGGCATTTGGTGTTTTCAACCATGCATTGTAATGACGCTCGTTCGGCCGTGCCGAGATTACTTGATATGGGTGTAGAGTCATATTTACTGAACGGATCGCTTCGCGCGGTTGTGGCTCAGCGATTGTTGCGAAAAGTATGTAAGTTTTGTGCTCAGCCTGCCTTGTTGTCGCCAATAGATAAGCAATGGATTAGAGAGCTAGGCGTTAGCACCGGAGAAACCTTCGTCAAAGGTTCAGGATGCGGCCATTGTGCCGGTACAGGCTATCGAGGACGCATTGGTATTTACGAGGTGCTCGAGATGGGCAAACCGCATCTAGAGATGGCGGCCGGAAACACTAGCGATAGCGCCAACGCTGCTGCCAAAAAGAGTTTATTGATGTCTGGGTTAAATAAGGCGATTAACAAGGAAACTACACTGAGCGAAATTAAGCGGGTACTTGGAACATCGGAGCGAAAAAATTAGCATGAATGATTTCAACTACATAGCAAGGAACAGCGATGGGGCTTTATTAGAGGGAAGCCAACGCGGAGCTAGCGCTGATAATGTAGCCTCTGCCTTAAAAAAAGCGAACTTAGTTCCAATTAAAATTATTAAGCGTCCAGAGTCGTGGAGGGCGAAGATAAAGGCTTTTGGTCAGGTGAGTATTACCTCCATTAGCGAAACTCAGCGGCTCATGTTTTGCCGACAAATGGAAAGTTTATTAAGAACGGGTTTATCAGTATCAACCGCTCTTGATAGCGTTGCGCGCAGTGTCCATTCAGTAGATATCAAAGCATCATTATCGCGAGTCTCAGACGACGTCTCTGCAGGTCATGAGTTGGCCACCGCACTGCAACGAGATAACAAAATATTGCCTCCATTAGCGATATCGTTAATCCACGCTGGCGAGCAAGTCGGTCAGCTCGACGTGGCTTTTGGGCAAATATGTGAACAACTTGAGCGCGAGCAAGCCACGCGCCGAGATGTCTGGGAGGCACTGCGTTACCCAATAATCGTGATCATTGCTCTAATCGCTGTATTAATGGTGCTAAACATTTTTGCTGTGCCAGCATTTCAGCGAATTTTTTCCCAACTAGGCGCAGACTTACCGTGGGCGACCCAAATATTGGTAGCCGCATCAGAGTTTATTAATGATCACGGCGTGACATTTGCCGTGATTATCATAGCCTCGCTGTTCTTATTGTCGGTGGCGCTAAGGTTTCACGAGGTTGAGCTGGTTTGGTGTAAAACAAAAATGAAAATCCCTCTGGTCAGTAGAATCTTTAACTACTGCATGATGTCAAGATTTTGTGATTCACTTTCAATTATGGTCGATTCAGGCATTCCACTAATGCGGGCGCTTAATATCAGTGCTGATATTACTGGTAACTCGTATTTTAAAAGTAGAATGCAGCATCTTAAAAAGCACCTAAAAGCTGGCGGGTCCTTAGAATCAGCGGCCAAGCGCACCGGTTTATTTTCGCCGGTTGTTATCGAAATGCTAACCGTTGGCGAGAGTTCAGGCAGTTTGTCACGGTTACTAAAACAAGTTGGGATTTACTATGAAACCGAGGCCCGCTACCAAGCCAAACAACTTAGTTCACTTATCCAGCCGCTATTGTTGTGTTTTCTAGCTGGCGTCGTTGCTATTTTTGCTATGGGCGTATACCTGCCAATGTGGGCAATGATGACGAATTACCTGTAACGAGAGTGCCGACATTCTGCTGACAAGGTCGGTGGATGATTTCTTACTAAAAGCCGCCGGTTTCACTCGCTGATTACTAGTCACACCGTTTGTCTCAACTGACTTTTCAGCCATAGCTTGCGAGGTGACGTAAGGGTGTCGCTGCGAGGCGGTTCTTTAAACCTTTATTGAAACCAAGTAGCGGACAACTTTGAGCAATCGTTACTGAAAATCTGGCGCGTTATGCGGTTGCCCATCGTGAGCTAATGCCGTTCCTGCGCCATGCTACCACCAAGTACGCAAGTAACAGCATCCAGCGGCCCATCAGTCGCCACGATCCTAAAAACCAGGGAAGTGATACGCCACTAGTTCGCTAGACATTCTAATATACGGTTCGCTAGTTCGAGTTCGGGCATTTGAACTTGCCGTTTTGGTTTAGCACCACGGTAAATTTCTCTCTCAACGACATATCGTCGAATAGTCTGTTCAGTGATACGCAGCAGCTCACACAGTTATCGCGGCCATTCGGGCCACCTTTGGACTTGGCCCAAAGGTGTTCGACGCTTGCCTCGGCTCTAGTGAGCTTCTTGTTGCAGAAGAAGCATTTATTCCCCTGCATAAACAGTAGTCGTTCAATCGGTTTTGTCGGCATTATTGGTGTCTCGTTGATAGGTTGCTTAATAGTCTTCTGTCAGCGCTTGAAGGTGATCCATTAGCTCTGCAGCGGTGTGGCTTATCAGTGAAGGCGTCACCACCTCGGTGAGGTCAACGTGCCGGCTAACCCAATCTATCAGGGCCGTTTTGTTCGTCTTGCTTGTGCCTGGCGACAAATAGGGCACCAACGATTGGTTATTGGGTATCTGCATACGAAGCATCAGTGCGTCAGTCAGTTGCTGTGCATTACGCGCTTTGATTTTTTCTGGCGTGTTTAGAAAGGTTCGATTATTGAGATACATGTTGTGTCTCCGAGGTGTTGCTGCCGCTTAACGCTGCATTGATGAGATTGTTGAAAGCTGAGCCGTCCTGGCGAGTGAGGTTAGGGACGTAGCGTGAGTACACTCGGAACAACATCGTGGTGTCCGCATGCCCCAGTTGCTTAGCCACCCATTCAGGGTTTTCACCGGCCGCTAGCCAAAGCGTTCCTGCGGTGTGGCGTGTCTGATAAGGGCGCCGTTTCTCAAGGTCCAGATGCCGTAATAGGGGATACCAGACTCGGTTGGTAACGTTATCTGTGTCTAGTGGCTCACCTTCACGATTACAGAAAACGAAGTCGGATAACCCTGCTGTGGATTCTTTCTGAACAAGAAGGGCATCCATCACCGGTTGGCTGATATCGATTTCACGTTGAGAACCATCTGTTTTGGTGTATTCACTCTCACCACGGATCCACGTCTCACGTACTAATATCTGGCGACGTTCAAAGTCCACATACTTCCATTTCAGACCATGAAGCTCACCGGTACGCATGCCTGTAAAGAAACGCACTGTGAAGTAGGGGCGGAAGTCTTCACGTACATGCTCCAAAATCAGCCGTACCTCTTCGAAGGTGAACGGCTTGATATCGACGCGTTGTTGCTTTAACCGCTTTATCTTCGTCACGGGATTGTTAAAATCGAAGTCGTCGGCCGCTTCACTGAGGATTTGTCCAAGTATTTGGATAATCCGGTTGATGGTTTTAGCGCTCAGGGATGTATTCCCATTCCGGCCTTTGACTTTGGCGAGGCAAGACCGGAACTGTTTCACATCGACTTTATCGATGCGGCCGACTTCTTTATCCCCGAAGTAGGGGATTAGATGCTTATCTAACGTGGATCGAATAGTGGCGATGTGTGAACGACGCCAGCCGATCTTCATTTGCTCGAACCACGTCTCTGCATAGTCAGCAAAGAAGGGCGTATCGATAGCAACTGCCTTAGGCTTAGCCATGCCAGCAGAAAACTTCTCTGCATTTTTAGAGCCGGGGAAAAATTCGCCGTACCTAAAAGTACCCAATGAAATGTTCTCTTCTATTTTTTGAGCTACCTTTCGCATCTTGCGGCGATTAGCTGGAGTATCAGCCAAAGCCGTGTACTCTCGGCACCGTTGGCCGAGATACCGGAAATCGAAATAAAGTTTGTCGCGGTGGTTGCCGATACTAGCCATGACATGCTTCCCCGTTTGCCATGGGAATTCCGAATGACGCCGTTGCGTGCGAGGCCATGTCTGCCTCGATAACTTCCCATATGTATAGGATTTTGCGTCCACCGAAAGGCTTTAAGTAATGAGTGCCTTCGATCAAAACACTATCTTTAAGGCGCTCACGGATAGTGCGTGGGTCATATTTAATGCGTTCAGCCAGTTCGGCTGTTGTTAAGTACGTTTGAGACATATTATGTTCCTTTGGTTTCCATATTGCTCATATATGATTATATTTAATCTTTGAGCAAAATCAACCAAAAAAGGTTAAAATGTAAAAAATAAGATCCAATAGAGCCCTAAGTGACATGCTCAGAATCATGTTTAAACAACTTCTTGATGAAAAAGCGTTTAAAGAAAGACGAAGGATTTCAGTTCAAGAGGTTTCGGAAGAAACGGGTATATCGCGTCCGACATTGACTCGCGTTGCTAATGTCCCTGGGTATAACGCGACGATTGATGTGTTGGATTCTTTATGCGATTACTTTGATTGTGAACCGGCTGATTTACTTCAACGTGTTCAAGACGACGATTAGACCGACGGTCGTTCATTTCAGTGCAGGAAATTGCTGGTCTACATAAAGCCTACATATGGCCTACATATGGTCTACACATCAGTATTTAGAACGCGCAATTTGCTGTACAGAAACAGAAAACCCCAGCCTGTTTTGTCGATAATTTTGCTGATTCCTAATTAATCTCTTTATTTCATAAGGTTTTCGCAAATAGCTGTTGCTAAGGGTAGGGGGCATCCCTATAATGCGCGCCATCCTGATGCGGGGTGGAGCAGTTGGCAGCTCGTCGCTCATAATCCCAACGACCTAGATATTGTAAAGCGCGTTAATTCGACGTTAATCGCCATTAAACATTGGTATATATAGTTTTTAAGCCAGCTCATTCGAGCTGGCTTTTCTCGTTTTAGATCTATTAATCCCGCTTTTATCTTATAAATGATAAATAACTAATCCTGTTGTATTTGACCGTCGGGCTCTTCGCGAGCAAACTGGATGTCGGTTGCGCCCTATGGCGTGGGCTTTTGGAGGGCTCAAGGTAAGCGGCATAAATTGAGATTAGATGTTCCAAAGTACTCAAAGCGATCGTGGCAGTTCTACTTAGGCTATGCAGCGTGCTTGATATCGGACTCAGGCCGGATTAATAGACTCGGTAAGCAGCATTACAAAGCGCTACTCGTTGCGGCTTATGAAGTCGCTTTCGCGTGGCGTTTGAATACGAGGCAAGCAGCGGATGCCTTTAACTTTCGTTGGCGTGCGGCAGAGCCGGAGATCGCAAGCAGGCGGGTCGAAGTCCAGCTTTATCAACTTATTAAATATGCCAGCAGGCCGGTTGTTGATGCTTCTGTCAATCAACTAGTCGAAAGCTTTCTCCGCGGGGTGCCCGCATCTCGTCTTCCTCAACTACTTCAGTGGGCCTCGCCCAGCCTGGCGCGTTCTTCTGAACACCAACCTTATGGTGTTTATAACGCACAGCTACTGGTAGCCATTGTTTGTTATCGCGCACCAACACTAAAGGCCAGACTTCCGGTCATCACGAATCAGCCGAACAAACAGCTATCGGTTTCTCAAGCTTCTGATCTTGTATTAACGGTATTGGGTGATTTGATTGTCGATAACAGAAAGCTCATATGTCGAATTTCTGCAACAGCAGAAGAAGCCGCATTGTTGACTGGCTATAGCGTGTCTGCGGCTGGGGCGATCCGACAGAAGAAGGGGGTTATCCGCTTATGAATAACCGCTTCAAAGAATTACTTGGCATGCTCAATAGGCAAGCGCTCAGAAAAATATCTCAGACAGAGCTGGTTGATGCGTTACGCCTGATTTCAGCGCATCATAATTTGGAAGCCATAGTCACCTGTACGTATCGTATTTTTGAGCTTCAAAGGGCATACCCTCAGATGCTGGATCACGAAATTGAGGACTTGGAACCTAGGCTCGAAATTCTGCGACGAATTTCCCAGCTAGACTTTGCTGAAGAACATTTCAAACAATCCCACCTTCCAAAAGACTCTCCTTGCCCTTTGAAGCCATTCACAGGAGACAGCCCGATATGTGAATTGATGTTGCTGAATCGCTATGACGGCACGCTACAGAAAGAGTTTGAAGAGGTGTTGGCTTGGTTCGTATGGATGGCACTCAAATATCATGTAGACGCCCTGAGGCCAGAGCGTTATGAGAGCTATCTTTTGTCGAAAGACGGCAGGCCTAAATTATCCAAAAATAAATACAGTGGACGCATCGCATCTGCGGCTCTCCACGTTAGGCAGCTCGCCGACTCGGAAAGATCCAAAAATCTCGAGCGACTTACTCAACTTGGTTTGAAAATGGCTGACGAAGGAGGGGAGTACCTAGCTGGACTAGCGGAGCAAGTTCGGGGTCAGAATGGTGCGGAGAAAACCCTTGAGCTGATAAGGAAGCTTGATCCGGAACAAGATCTTGAAAAGATAACAGAGAGATTACTTACGGTTCGCGACTCGGTATCCACTTCGATGAGATATCTTTGGCGACTGATGTGGATGCCAGGCACATCTGGCCGATCGTCGCCTAGCCACGTTTCACGCCAAAAACAGGAAACCAACAAACTATTCGGCAGTAAAGCTAGCCGCTATGGCGACACGGTTGCGGTAGGTGCTGAGTCTGGCGGAACCATGGTTATTGATGTCATTCCAGATCCTAAGCCTCCTAAGCAAAAGGTGCCAAAGGAGGCGGTGGAAGAGGGTGATGACGATGACCTGCCACCTAGGGAGCCAACGTATCAGCTGGTGCATGAGGATACCGACGATTTGGTACAAGGTTGGTATGCCGCAAAGGGGGCGCAATATGCGATTGAGTATCAAAATGCTCAACTGCCTTGGTCCACTCATCGCCTAAGTAGTAAAGCCGTTCGGGAACTCATCGCCCACAAATTGATACATAACCCTCCAGCCTTTTCAGAAGGTTTGTCTGAATCAAAACGTAAGGCTTTTGTGGCTGCACGAGCAGGCAAGGTTTTAGTCGGCTTAAGCTTGGTCACTGGCCGTAGTATCGACGAGTTGCGGATTACAGAAATTCAGCCCGCTGCCTACCGGTGGAAAAACGAACGCACCATTCAAGTAGATGTCGCTAAGGGCATATTACGCGTGAAGGCAGGGACGCCCACCTTAACCAGCAAGGCGAGAGCCAAGCTTGAAGGGTCTCCTATACTCAGCACTCATGGCGAGATGGTGACCATTCAGTTACCGACATTTCTCAAAGCACTTATCGGCGATGCTAAGTGGCTAGGTGACGGACACCTTCGTTCGACAGCTTACCGCAAGGCAGCAAAAAAATTGGTTGGCTCTTTGCCCTCGGGATATGGCTTCTCATTGGCTGGTATTCGTGATGCATTGTTGTTTGAGTTGCTGTCGTTACATAAAGGCGACTTGGGCCTCGTGAAGGTCATCACGGATCGTAAAGGCCTGAACTACAGCAATATTATTCACTACGCGTCTGTCATTGAATCTAAAGCCTGCTATGACTGGGCTAGTGCTGTCGCACAACTGATCGGGGCAAGCCCCCGAAGCCTTTCATCTGCTAAAGGCGGTGAGCCTGGGGACTTGTTTGGCGAGCAGACGTTAGGTACGCCAGATGCAATCGACGAGTGCGCATTGCGAGAGCAAATCAATCGAGTGAAGAAGCGTCTAGCGTTTCGGCTTGAGCAGGGGGCTGATATTCATTTATTTAATTTGATGACGCTGTACACGCTGCTATGGCTCAACTTGGCTACTGGGTCTCGAGGCCGGGTGAACCCTGCGCCGGTAGCCATTGTTGGAAATACGGCGCTCGTCAGTGACAAGCATCGAGAGGATGACAGCGCGGAGCGGCCAGTACCGTTGTCGTTGGGTGTCCAACAGCAGATGAAGGTCTATGTGGCGTATGTATGGCATCTAACGCTTAAGTTACCCCAACTGCAACCACTTGCAGACGCATTGGTAAACGGGGTGCTGCGTTTTCAGTTTATTAACGCGCAAAATCAAGTGGTGGATTTTAGGCCTAAGTGGCTCTACGAGTCAGAGGCCTTAACTCCGATGCCGGGAAACTGGGCGCGGAAATATATTCAAGCAAGTCTTGCGCATTTAGGTGGTCGCGTCCAAAACGCTATGCAAGGGCATTGGGTGTTGGGTCGTCATCCATTTCGGGTAACGTCCAACTTTTGCGCCAAAGAGGCCAATGCACTTTGGCTTGAAGGACAGCGAACCTTAGAAAAACGTTTGGGGTTTAGCGTTATCAGCCATCCCAAGGTTGCTGAACCGGCCATCGATTGGCCGGTGCCCTTGAAATTGGTTCCAGTGTCGGTATCTAGTGAAAAGCCGGCGGCCGATACGCTTAAGAAGGCCGTGCTCAACAAGGCACAAATTGAAACTGCATTTGAGGAGCATGCCGAAGACCTTTACAAAGCGATTTGTGGGACCGATGAGAAAGTCCCTGCGGCGGTTATGAGCTTAATCCTGTCCGTATGCCAAGCCTATAACCACGATTTTAAAACTGAAATCCAAGTCGCCAGGGACTGTTGTGACTACGTTCGTCGCGAATGGAAGCTGCCGATATTTGTAAATAAACCTAGGCGACAGTTCCAAAAGGATTGGCTAATCAAAAGAAACGCCATCGCCAACCTTGCCTACTTAGAGCAGCAGGTATTACCGCCGTTTCACCAGCAGCTCGCGCATTTGCCGCCACGCGACAATGACCCACATGAAATTTCCCGCTTTCTAATGTTACTAATGTGGCGTCAAGGACTGACCACATGGCCGGTTATCAATCAATTTATTGAAGGCTTTGTAGAGCATGGCGTAAGAGCAATTGCGGGGTTACGGTATGTGCCTGCGGTGATTCGCTGCCGTCGTAATGGCACACAGATGAATCGACTCATCTATTTGGAGCCGTATAGCGCACTTTATCTAGCGGCAGAGCGTGAGCATCTTGCTGACCTGCTAAAACCACTCATCACGCTGAACCCGCAACAACGAAGAGCTAAATGCCAGCGCTTATTGGCCAACTATCTAAACGACTTGGCGGGGGTTTCAGGTACCCAATTGCTCACCACCGTTTTGCAGGCCGCTCAGCAATACCATCTGTTGAATGGCGTGCCCCTTCTTGCGGCCTACGCTGCCAGTGAGTTTGAAACGCACGACTTGCCTGAAAGTGAACTGCGGCGGCTACTGGGCTTGCCTCCGGTCGTTGAGGCGAGCGACAGTCACGGTGGTAGTGACAGCCTAGAGCTTACCCTCGCGAAAGAGCATTCAGAGTTACCCTCACAAGACTTACCCCGAAATGCGAATCCTATTCGCGAAGTAGCCGCCATTCGTTCACCAGAGCCTCGTGCAAGAATCACCAGGGTCCAGAAGCTGACAGAAAAGGGGTTCAGACACCGATTGCTAGGGTACTTTGCAATTTGGCTACACGAGAAAGAATTAAAGCCCGTCAAAAACAAACTGCCAGAGTCCGAGAAACGGCGCTATCAACAACTAATAGAGGTGGTGGGTTACAGCCTGTTTGGGTTTTGTTCCGAACCGAACCACAAACTCGTCGTCGATGAGTCCTTGCTCGCTCAGATACATGATGGCTTTGTTGACTATCACCCTAATGTGAGGGCTGACGCCGCGTTTGGTTTATTAAGAAAGTGCCTGCGTCAACGCCGTACCGTAAGTCAGTTGGCTAAACACAACATTCAGGTGGGCGACATCGAACCGGGGCAACTGCAGGGCGTACTCAGCAAGCTTGTCTTGCCCGCTCACCAACAGCAGGTAATCGAGGGCTTGGGGTCTGCGTTGAGTGGTATTGGCTCTGAGGGCGCAAGGGCATCTGCAATCGCGACCATGCGCCTTGTTGGGGCTTATGGATTGCGGCGAACGGAAGCCATCAATTTGCGCCAGCTAGACGTGCAAAAGAACTTGATACGAGTGCAGCCGTATGGCGAACACACGCTCAAAACCGGTTGGTCGCGTCGCAACTTACCCGTAGGGTATGCGGACAAACAATTAGGGCAGTGGCTCAGAGAGGAGGAGTCTAATGGCCCTAGCCAACTCGTCTCACCCGACCGCTGGGTCGATGGAAGTCAGTTTTTTGATCCGCTGAATAAGCTGATTCAAGCTATCACAGAAGATCGAGAGTCCCACTTGCACATTGTGCGCCATACTGTGGCCAGTCAGTTGCTGCTATCCGTGCTGCAACCCGCCGTCAACCTTGGTGCGATACAGCCCCATATCCCTTGGTTAAAACAGCTACTTATCCCGATGGGCCGTTTGGGCGTCTTATTGGGTAATGAGGGCTTTAGTGGACATGGTCTGCAAGTGATATCCGCCATGCTAGGGCACTCGCACCCAACCACCACATTGCGGTATTACATTCACACGGTTGGTATCGCTCACTTAGCCTACCTTTATACCTTGCCGAGCATCGATCTAGACCGCGCATTCGAATACCGTATTAAAAGCCCAGCCACCATGCGTCGGCGACAGAGGGAGTGGCGGGCTAAGGTTGCTGGCCTTGAGCCTCAGGCGCAGCAAGCTTATATCCATACCGTTTTGAAGGGTCTAGTCGATCCTGATGAAGAAAGTCTAGCCCTCGATTTTTCAGGTTTTAAGCCGCTCAACAGTGTTACGGATGATTCACTTGAAGCAGCTTCTCGAGAAATTTACTTTGAGCGGTTCGAGCGACTGCAGGCTGTTCTAGTTGGGCATGCGCCAAACGAAACTGATGAAGACTTAACGCAGATAAAGGAAGCCCTCAATGCGTTATCCAAAATCAAAACATCGAAGAAGGGCAGTCAAACACCTCGGCATCCCTTAATTGACCATGAAGGGGCGTTATTACCTAAGCCACTGCCAGCTCGCTCGCCAACTACGGCTGCCGCCCTTTATTGCGATTACCTTGAGGACATGCGCACCAATGCCCCAGACCAATTTGATTGGCTGATCACGCAATGGAAAACAAAGACTCAGAGCAAACTAGCACGAGTGCGGCTGAGTAACGAAGAATTGGCTATGTGGTGTTCGTTGCCGGAAACGGACACCGTTAAGCCGCAGATAGAAACCCTTGTACCCAAGCGCCAGAAGCTGACCAAAAATGCAGAGCCATTCAAAGAATACTATGGGCGTTTTTTGATTATGGACGACTCTGGCCGGCGAGTGGTGCGATCGTCCGGAGCTGTGCGATGGGTGATGCTTTGGGTGTTGGCTACCTCCTACTAAGGTATGAAAAGTGTCGCGAAAACCCAGGCCTTACCAGTCACCTAGTTAAGGCCAATCATTATCGGAACGATAGGGAAATTGCCTTTACTGCTTGGAATGAAGCGGTTACTTAGTTAGGCATGGTTTGATTTTCGTCGGGCTGAAAAGTTAACTTGTCAGCACCTACATGCCGTTACCAAATTCTTCATGGTCAATTACGCCACTAGAACGCACAGCCTGTAGCGCAAGGGCATATTCCAGCAAGATGGCTAGGCCATAATCGAGACGCTTTCGAGTAAGCCCATCACTTTCTTGATCATTTTTGCCATTTTCATTCAACACCTTATCCGCGTAGCGAACGATACAGTGCTCTGGCGTGTAACAAATCCGGTTATTTTTGTAACTGCTCATACGCAACTCGGCCACAGGATACATCCCGCCAATACCACTAGAAACGGCTACTAGATACGCGGGTTTATGGCCTAGGCAATCGTGACCAAAGCAGAGGAAGAAGTTTTTTAATGCCGCGGGGGCCATTCCATGGTACTCGGGGCTGATGACAATGAAACCTTCACAGCTCATTAACTCAGAATTGATTGGGGCCAAGCGTGCGACCCATTCATCATCACCACTCCAAATGCTATTTTCCCACATCGGTAGCGGGCTATTGCCAAGATCGATTGTAAAAACCTGATGCCCCTTGCTTTCTATCTGAAGTGCAAGGTAACGCCCTACTTTGGCGCTATTCGATTCAGATTGCATGGAGCCAACTATAATTCCAATTTTCATACTAAAAGACCGTTCTTTAACGGGACCACGTCAGGCCAGTTTTTCGTAGATAAAGCGCGCTGCATGCAATCGCCATAAAGCCGTGAAAGGCCATCGCCACGGATGCTCCACCCGCCAGCAGTACTGACAAGAATAACAATGTGTTAAATGTGGCCAGAAACCCAAGCAAAACACCCATTACAACTATATTGAAGCGATAAAGCCAAAGCCAGATTGAAACACTCGCCACCGCAATGGCCGCAAAGCCGTAATGAATGCTCCAGGGCCCATAATCGGGCCTAACTCCTGAAGAAATCCCCTGGTCGCCAGCCAAAAGAGAGATGCCGGCTCCAGCTTCAATTAGCAAGTTTGCTAGGATCGAGATGAAGAAGAGTGCTTTCATGCCTTATCGTCTGCTGTGTTGTCGTGCCAATTACGGAATCGTTCTTGAATAATTTCAGTAGTTTCACGCGAACCATCATGACTCCAGCCTGGCGGCATGAATATGTAACAGAGTCGATGCTTTAAGCTCAAGCCCGGCTTTATCACATCCCTAAATATACCTGTCCATTCGTGGAACTGAATGGTGAACACGTTGAACGATTTCAGATCATTAACCAAACCATAACGCACGGGTTCATTATCATCCTCGGCTACAAAAGAACCAAATAGCCGATCCCAGATAATTAGAGTACCTGCGTAATTGGCGTCCATATATTTGGGGTTCGATCCATGGTGCACTCGATGATGGCTAGGCGTATTCATAATGGCCTCATACCACCCTGGCAAGCGTTTGACAGTTTCCGTGTGAACAAAAAACTGATAAATCAGATTCGCACCAATGCAACTCGCAATCATGGCCGGATGGAATCCTAGCAGTGCAACAGGGAAATAAACCACAATCAATCCGGTTAATCCGAATGTCCAGGTCTGCCTCAAGGCAACACTAAAGTTAAAATGTTGACTGGAATGGTGCACATTATGGCTAGCCCAGCCCAAGCGGATGCGGTGTTCCAAACGGTGCTTCCAATAGTAGGAGTGGTCGCACGCGATAAAACAGACAAGCCAAGCCCATGCTTCAAAGCCGATATCAAATAAACGAAATTGGTAGACCATTGTCAACATGGCGGCATATGCGATCGCAGTCAGTGGACGCTCGAGACTGGCGCCAATCAGCGTTCCAAAAGTGGCCGCAGAATCCCGCACATCATAGTCCGCTCTGCGGCGTAAGAGGGTGGCCTCAAGCATTATGACCAGTAAATAAATCGGCCCAGCGATCTGTTCAATACGAAGTTTAGAAATTAATTCCATCATGGTGAACTCTCCCATTTATGCAATCTCTTTTTGATTAAATAGCAATAACCACTTCTGAGCATCTTCTTGCTCAAGATCGACAAAGAGTGGCGTCCAAGTGGGGCTGGAAAAATCAAACCGCAGACCACCTTGACGTAGTTCAGCATGCGTATCGGCAGGTGTAATTAACCTTGGGGAAAGCTTTCTTCCTGACACCGCCACAACACCGAAGTGATTTTTTTCTCGACTGTAAAGCGACAGCAATGCGCTTTTTCCATCGCGACCGACAATACCCTCTTTAGCGGACATCTCAGGGCGAATGGTCGCAAATCGCTTTGCAGCTGTTGTCCAGTGGTCTATTGACGCGGTTTCACGCCATCCGGCTACAGCAATTGTGATGACCATCAAGGCAGAGCCGACGATGTTGGCACCCAGGGCCAATAACAAACTTATTAAATCCATGCTTGATCTCGACAATTTCGAAAGATCCATCTTGTCTTGCATCGAAAATATTTTCTTGACATGCTTTCTCTGTTTTTGACAAATCCCGCCAGATCTATGGACGCATCAGTTGTTGTTTCAAGCCAAGCCGTCTCCCCGCTTTTAAGATTTATTGACGCACAGGACGTGAAAAACCTTGCTTTTCGAGAGCAACTTCTAAGGGAGCAATCTTCGCCACGGATCAGTATCGAACGGTGGTGGGCTCTCCTGGAAAAAATGTCCGAGCATTACCCGGTGCCCGCTTTAGGTATTCGGATAGGTCAATTATTTCGGCTCGAAGACGCTGGCGCCCTCGGGTATCTGGCTGCTTCTTGCGACTATTTAATGGATGCCTTGAAGAAGATGCAGCGCTATGAGGCGGTACTGCACAACCTTTCCTACATTCGAGCATTGGCTCAGGGTAATACTTTGATTTTGCAGTGGGAGGGAGAAGGGGCAAAATCCACCCCTCTGTCGGACGAGTTTGTCGCATCTAGCTTGTTGACTGTGACAAAAATATTGATAGGCAAAGAACAGCTGTGTCCACTTGGCATCAAGCTCACCGGCGAACTTTCTGGCGATTTGTCGATTTACGAAGAATTGCTCGGCTGTCCGGTTAGCACAGGCAGCTCACGCTTGGCCATCATGTTGCCGATGAGTTGGCTCTCGTTGCCTATCAATAGCCGAAACCCGCACTTACGAAGCATTTTGGAGCAACAGGCGGAAGCAATGCTGGCTGCCTCGCCAGGGCCCGATTCGTTCATTCGCAAGGTGCAAGAACTCATGTTGTCGGGCCTGGAAAACGGCCAAATCGGTGCGGCCTGGATCGCAGAGCAGCTGGAACTGTCTGAGCGCAATTTTTACAGGCTACTCGCCGAACGTGGAAGACGCTTCCAGGACTTGCTGGACGGACTCAGGCTGCAACTCGCACAGCGTTATCTGGGCACGCCTGAGTTAGAGCTTGCAGATATCAGCCTGATGCTCGGGTTTTCCGAGCAAAGTTCATTTAGCCGGGCTTTTAAGCAATGGACCGGAAAAACGCCGTTGCGTTTTCGTCACGCATGTCTAACTGATTTATCAATCGGTACTGACAAGTTAACTAGCCGATTTGAGATAATAAGCCGATGAGTACCTATAAACGACTGGTAAGGCCTAGGGTTCCTAGACACTTCGATTTAAGGTCTCCTAGCTAGAGTTCGGGCACTTAAATTTGCCGCCCTGGTTTAACACCACGGTAAATTTCTCTCTCAACGACATATCGTCGAATAACCTGTTTAAAGACACGCAACAGCTGACACAGTTATCGCGGCCATTCGGTCCACCTTTGGACTTAGCCCAAAGGTGCTCGATGCTTGCTTCAGCTCGCGTGAGTTTCTTGTTGCAGAAGAAGCATTTATTCCCTTGCATAAACAGTAATCGTTCAATCGGTTTGGTTGGCATTATTGGGTTCCCGTTAATGGCTTGCTTAATAGTCTTCTGTTAGGGCCTGAAGGTGATCCATTAGCTCTGTCGCGGTGTGGCTTATCAGTGAGGGCGTCACCACCTCGGTGAGGTCAGCGTGCTGGTTAACCCAATCTATCAGGGCCGTCTTATTATTCTTGTTGGTGCCTGGGGATAGATAAGGCACCAGTGATTGGTTATTGGGTATCTGCATTCGCAGCATTAATGCATCTGCTAGTTGGCGAGCATTACGTGCTTTGATTTTTTCTGGTGTGTCTAAAAACGTTTGGTTATTGAGATACATGTTGTGCCTCCGTGGTATTGCTGCCACTTAAGGCAGCATTGATGAGGTTATTAAAGGCTGAGCCATCTTGGCGCGTGAGGTTAGGTACATAACGTGAGTACACCCGGAACAACATCGTGGTATCGGCATGGCCTAGCTGCTTAGCCACCCACTCGGGGTTTTCACCAGCAGCGAGCCACAGCGTTCCTGCGGTATGACGAGTCTGGTAAGGGCGTCGCTTCTCAAGACCTAAATGACGCAGTAGGGGATACCAGACGCGGTTTGTGACGTTATCTGTATCCAGAGGCTCACCTTCACGGTTACAGAACACAAACTCTGATAGTTTGCCCGTGGCTTCCTTCTGTTGAAGAAGCGCATCAAATACAGGCTCGCTAATATCGATCTCGCGTTGTGAACCATCCGTCTTGGTGTATTCACATTCACCACGGATCCACGTTTCGCGAACCAAAATCTGACGACGGTCAAAATCCACATACTTCCACTTAAGACCGTGAAGCTCACCGGTTCGCATACCCGTAAAGAACCGCACTGTGAAGTAAGGACGAAAGTCCTCCCGCACGTGATCCAAGATGCGTCGCACTTCCTCAAACGTAAACGGCTGAATATCCACACGTTGCTGCTTTAACCGCTTTATCTTCGTCACGGGATTGTTAAAATCGAAGTCGTCGGCCGCCTCCGAAAGGATTTGTCCAAGTATTTGGATAATCCGGTTGATGGTTTTAGCGCTTAGGGATGTATTTCCATTCCGGCCTTTGACTTTGGCGAGGCAAGACCGGAACTGTTTCACATCGACCTTATCGATGCGGCCGACTTCTTTCTCCCCGAAGTAGGGGATCAAGTGCTTATCTAAAGTCGAGCGAATGGTGGCGATATGTGATCGGCGCCAGCCGATCTTCATTTGCTCGAACCAAGTCTCGACATAATCGCTAAAGAATGGGGTATCCACTGCAACGGCCTTTGGCTTAGCCATACCCGCTGAAAACTTCTCCGCATTCTTAGAACCGGGGAAGAACTCGCCATACTTAAAGGTGCCTAGCGAAATATCCTCAGAGAGCCGTTTGGCTACTTTCTCCATCTTTCGACGGTTGGCTGGAGTATCCGGCAGGGCGGTATATTCCCGACACCGTTGTCCTAAATAACGAAAGTCGAAAAATAGGTGTCCGTTGTTAGAGCGGATGCTAGCCATTACATTCACCCCCGTTAGCCATTGGTATTCCGAAGGAGGCCTTCGCAGTGTTTGCCATGTCTGCTTCGATAACCTCCCAGATATAAAGTATTTTTCGTCCGCCGAAAGGTTTGAAGTAGTGGGTCCCTTCTATAAGTACACTGTCCTTAAGGCGGTCTCGAATAGTACGAGCGTCGTATTTAATGCGTTCAGCCAATTCGGCTGTCGTTAGGTATGTATTAGACATATAAACCTCTATATATATCGAAAAGAATCAAAAATGATTATATAGCATCATTGAGCGAATTCAAGCAAAAAGGTGTAAAATGCATCAAAAATGTGTTTTTAATGGCATCAAAATGATCAGAATTCTTCTTAAACAGCAGATGGATGAAAAAAGTTTTAACGAGGGACGTCGTATTACTTTTCAAGAAGTCAGTGAACAGACAGGTATTTCTAAACCTACCTTGACTCGAATTGCTAACGTTCCTGGTTATAGCGCTACGACAGATACGATCGATGCGTTATGTGATTACTTTGGATGTTTGCCAGGAGATATCTTGGTAAAGGTTGAGCCAAAGAATTAGCCCGACGGTCATTTTCTAGGAGTCTAAAAACCGAGGGCCGTATGTGGGCCACCAGTGGGCCACATATGGGCCATGAGCAAAATCCAGATTCGCGCAGCGCTTTGATTTTTGGTTTGATAAATGGGCTCGAGAAGAATTCATTTGATGATAGTTGGAACTAAAACCCTTATTTCTCAATGTTTTCACAAATAGCTGTTGCTAAGGGTAGGGGGCATCCCTATAATGCGCGCCATCCTGATGCGGGGTGGAGCAGTTGGCAGCTCGTCGGGCTCATAACCCGAAGGTCGTAGGTTCGAGTCCTACCCCCGCTACCAAATTGGTGTTAAAAGGCGTCCTCTGGGCGCCTTTTTTCGTTCTGCTTTATCTGTACTGCCGTTGATGTCGCTGTAGACCTGTTCTGGTCTTGTATTAACCGTCGTTATATAGCCGCTTTGGGACTTTAAGTGGGGCAAGGCGGTCTAGATTGGCGTGATTGTCATTTCGTCTTGCGCTGTTTTGATCGTCGGTCATCATCGGTTTTAATGTTGTGATCGTAGCCATTGTTGTTTTTTTTGCAGGAGTGGCCTGCGTTGCGATTTGTTCTCCCTAGTTATTATAGTTGCAGTACCCAATAGATCGCTCTGGGCTATTAATCTCGCTGATTGTCTATTTTTGAACATAGCAGCATCTGCTTGATGCCTTAGTATTTGGCGTGACGGCTTTTTATTGCACATGTAATCTGGTTTGGCACGGGTTTTTCCTAGTAGCTTATTCATCGCTAAACCGCATTTAATTGCAGCCGAATTCCTATTTGCGCTACGCTGACTCTCTGAGAATAATAAAAATTATTAGTTTTAGTCTTTTGGTTAGGCTATTGCTGAGCCAGCACAGGCGGTGTTAATGGCTTTTGCCTGATTGAACGAGTGTTGTTGGCGCTAGGAAATAGAGGATAGATTCATGCGTATTCAGGGCGGCGTACGCACGCTGCTGTGCGTTTCCAAACTGTTTTGGGGCGCGTTTATTCTACTGTTCAGTTGTTACGCACCAGCGGCTACCGACCAAGTCATCGATGATCTCTGCCTGGCGGCTACGTTAGATGAGGTCAACCAGCAATTTGCGGCCGGCAATTCTCGCGTGGGTTTTGAGCGGTTCCACCGCTGCGCTGCGCTCGATAAGCAAGACATTAAGCTCCAGCTGTATCTTGGTATCGCCGCACTGGAAGTCAGTGAGTTTGCCATTGCCCAACAGGCGTTTCGTCGGTTAGCAAAAATGGAGACTCAGCAGGAGGCCTCGGGCGGCATTACAGGTGTGGTGGCGCCCGCTTATGAATGGCTAAAAAGTCGTCGGTTGGCATCGGGTTCAAGTATTTCTTCTAACAGCACGCGCTACTTAGCAGCGGACCCTAAGGTGCTGCTCAATATCAACTTTAATCGTCGCAAAATTGGCCTGCCTTTTGTGTTGCCGCTAAAAGGCTCCAAGTCATCACGGCCAGTACAAAAGCCGGTTGCGGTTGTGCGTCTCAACGAGGCACAGCAGCGCGATTTAGCTGCGGCGAAGCGATTAATAGCTGGGGGCGAGGCGGAAGCTGCCTATCAGTTGCTGCTGGCTCATGAGTTTGAGGGGGCCGGTAACGTCGAGTTTGATTATGTGTACGGGACCGCTGCGGTTGAGGCGGGCCATCCCGAACAAGCCATGATGATTCTGCTCCGTGTGTTGAATCAAAAGCCGCGCCATGCCGGTGCGCGGTTGGAGTTGGGCCGGGCTTTGTATGCAATTGGCGACTATCCAGAGTCTCAATTGCAATTTGGTAAATCGTTGGAACAAAATCCGCCGCAGCTGGCCAAGCAGGTTATTACAGACTATTTGGCCGCAATCGATGTGCAGCTAGCAGCTCGTGACACCACGTTAGTGCCGTTCATTGATGTGCGTGTGGGTTACTCGACTAACGCCAATGGGGCGACAGCCAATTCCCAGCCATTTCGTGGTCTAGCTGGAGTACCCACCGCGGTACAAGAGTTGTCATTGGATCAAAATAGCCTTGAGCAAGACTCAAGTTTTGTCGCACTTACTACCGGTGTGGCTTATTCAAAGTTATTAAAACCGCGTTGGTATTTGAAAGCAGGTGCTCAACTTGCAGGGCAAATCAATCCCAGCGCGCACTTTGTTGACACTCACAGTGGTAGCGCCTTTTTGAATCTTGAACGGCGTGTTGATTCGGATTTCATTACTGGCGGGCTGGATGTGTCTCGCAGTTATGTAGACAGCAGCTACAGCGCCAAGGCGCTCGGTGGCAATTTAGTGCTTGGGAAGCAGTTGAATAGCTATTGGAGTGGTACCTTGCAAAGCCGCGTGGCGCTATCGCGTTACGCACCAGCGCAGGCTGCCAAAGATAGTACAGATTACACCCTTTCTGCTGGTGTGCTGCGGAGCTGGCAAGGAGCGCGGCAATTAAGTACTAATGCTAGCTTGGTGGCGCAACGGGTTGATGCCGAAACCGCCGTCAACAGCAAGGATGTACTTGGCTTGTCGTTTGGGGCGCAGTGGACCGCGAATAGCTTGACCTTACTTTCAGTTTCTGGCGTTTACTTGCAAGCGGATTACGACGCGCCGCTATTAGGCAGTACCCCACGTCAAGACAACACTGCCTTGCTTGGTTTTGGTGCGATGCGCTTTTCGCAACGCGACCCCCAACTGAAATGGCTGTTTAATGTGGACGCTAATGAGACACGATCTAGTTCCAATTTATTTGATGCCGATGGCCTCAAGCTCACCGTAGGGGCTCGCTATGATTTCTAGAAAATGTCGGCCGTTATTGGTTTGGACTTGTATTGTGCTCGCAAGTTTGGGCTATTCGCAGGCAGCGCTAGCGGCAGCTGTTGGGAAGCTGTTATTTGCAGTGCGCTCGGTTGAGTTGCAGCGTGCAGATGGTTCCGTAATCACCGGTTCTAAAGGCACGGAGTTATTCGAAGGCGATATTGTGACCACTGGCGAGAAAGGGCGTGCTCAGTTGGCCTTTATCGACGGAGCCAAGGTCGCCTTAAAGCCACAAACAGTTTTTGAGATTGAAACCTACCGAGCACCCAGCACGGCAGCACCGACTGCTGGTCTGGTGGCTGAAAGCGGTTCCGGTAGGGCGGTACTTGGCATGCTGCAAGGCGGTATGCGCGCAATTTCCGGCAACATTACCAAGAGTAGCCCCGATGCGATGGAGGTAAAAACTCCAGTGGCGACCATGGGTATTCGTGGCACTGTATTTAAGGCCGCGTTAAGCGATGGAGTGGCGGGTAATACAGACTCGTCGCCCAGCTTGGCGGTTGGTGTTACCTCGGGCAAAGTGCGGATCACCAATGAGCTCGGCAGTGTTGACGTGAATCCCGGTGAATTTGGTGTGGTGTCGCAAGGTAGTAAGCCGCAGGTAACGGTTGATCAGCCGGATAGTTTGGCCGGTGGTGATGATAGTGATGGCGAGGAAGAGCAAGAAGAGTCCGAAGACAGTGAAAACAGCGGCGGCGAGGCTGCCGAATCAGAAGACGAGCAGTCATCGGACGATGAATCCGATGGCGACGAGCAGGGAACCGAATCTTCCGATGATACCGCGGATGGTGAAAACGCTAGCGACGCTTCAGAAGAAAGTGCTGATAGTGATACCGAAAGCGCAGCTGACGGCGCTGCAGAGAGTGGCTCAGATGATGTAGCAAGCGCCGACAGCAGTAACCGTGAGCAAGGGACTGAGGCGGGTAGTGGCGCTGGTGATGCAGGAGCCACTGACAGTACTGGCAGTGGGACCGCCTCGGCAGGCGGCAACGATTCCAGTGGCGGCAATACCACTGGATCCGCTGATTCAACCGGTGGTACTGGCAGCGGAGCAACGACCAGTGGCGCTTCCAGTGGGCCAGCTCCGACTGGCGCGACAGCCACGAATACAGCACCACCGCCGCCGACCACCTCCGCTCCAGCACCGGAAAATCCACCGACTGCAGAAGGGGGCACCAATTTAGAGAACCCTGACCAAGTGCAAGAAGATTTAGGGGCCGTACGCCAGTTTGTATCGAGTTATGCAGTAACAGGCCCTGAAGCAGGTTATGCCTTGTCGACAGGTGAGAGCGCAGCCACTGCTACCATGATCGACAGCCAAGGTCAGGCGTTACAGTTTGATAGTAATGCGGTTGATTCCGGCGGCGTTTCTGCACAGCGTGTAAGCTACCAAATTAACAGCCCGAATGGCATAACGGCGCAGCAGTTTGACAAAGGAGCCTCGTCAGCAACAGGTTTTGAATGGGGACGTTGGGCCAATGGCACGGTGCAGGCAAGCCCAGGTCCGAACGGTCAGAATCAGACTATTACCCTGACTAACCAACAAAGTTTGCACTGGCTTTACAGCCCCGAGGTGCAGGGCGAGCCGTTGTCTGCGATCACCGCAAGTGCCAGCTATCGATTAGTAGGTAATACCAGTCCAACGGATGCAAATGGCAATGTCGGCGTGCTTGGAGTGGCTGACTTATCCGCAAACTTCACGGCGCGTAACCTTAACTTGGCGTTGCAACTAGCCATTAATAATCAGAACTGGAGCGTGTCCGGTGGTGCCAATATGGCAAACGACCCGCTGTTAAGTTTTGCTGGTGGCTTGAGTGGGGGCGTGACCGACAACGGGCCTGTGCCTGGGCCGGTTGCTTCTGTGAATGGTCAGTTTGCTGGGGCATTTAGTCCCAATGTAATAACGGTTAACAGCCAAGCCGTGCCGGCGGGCGCTGGCTTTAGCTATGGCCTTGCTGCGAGTGGCGGAATTAATAATGTCGTGACGGGGGTAGCTGTTGTTGGTAATCCGTCAGTACAAGGAGGAACGCCCTAATGAGTAGCGCAGGTATAAGATTCGGGGTAGTTGCTGGGTTTGCGCTGCTGGCTGCCTGTGGTGGCTCAGGGGGTGGTTCCGCCAGCCTAGAGCAGACACGGCTGACAGGGAGTGCGGTTAAAGGCCCAATTGTCGATGCGGGGCTAACGGTGCGCGAGGTCAATCCTATTACGGGCGTTGTTGATCTCAATGCGTCACCACTGGAAAGCAGCTTGACCGATGCCGACGGTAATTTTTCGTTGAGTGCGAATTCCGCTAATAAAGCGGTGTTTATCAGCACGGATGGCGGTACGTTTGTCGATGAATCGGACCCGGACCCTGAAGCCGATGGCCGACGGCACATTAGTTTAAGTTCGGGCCAAGGCTTAACCATTTATAAACCTGCTGCAGATAGCCAAGTCTCGATAACGATTTTGACTGAAGCCATGACCAGTCGAGCAAAGCAACTCGCTGCCAGTCAGTTGATAAGTTTTGATAATGCGTTTAGCGCTGTGCGTGATTTAATGACTTCAGCTTTTGGCTTTGATCCTCTTAGTACCGTGGCAATTAATCCACTCGCACCTCCCGGTGATGCCTCGGACGCAGAAATCCAATATGCCTTAACGATTGGCGGATTGGCCAATGCCGTGAACGAAGTGGCCATTCGAGCCGGTTACGGCCAAATGAGCGCAGAAGTGATTGATGCCTTTATTACCGACCTAAGCGATGGCGTAATTGATGGCAATAACGCTGGCACGCCGATCATGCTTAATGGCCAAGCTATGCCTCAGGTGGATTTGGATAGTGCGATTGATTTATTCCGCAACAACAACGATTCGGTTTACCAGAATGTTATTGCCAGTAAGCCCAACCAAAACACGCTGGCCGCACAGCCTCAACCTAGCAATCAACAGCCGACGGTAGAGCTTAATAGCAACGCCAATTTGACGGTGGTGCAGGGTCAAAGCATTTCCTTGAACTCATCGCTGGTTAGCGATGACCCTGATGGCGACAACACAAACCTTAAATTGCTATTGGTTGAGCCGGTAAGCGTAGGTCAGGTGCTTGATGGCCAAAACCAGCCAGTCAGTGCACAAGGTACACCTCGAGAGCAACTGACTTATCTGGCTAGCGATTTTCCTCCAGCAGGCGAGACCCAAATTCAGCTCGCCGTGGTGGATGAAGCCAACGGCGCCGCCTATATTACTTTGCCCGTACAGGTTAACGGGCCGCCTCAACCGGAAGACGACAATTTTGCCAATGGGATTGAAGATACCCCTATCGTGTTGAACGTGTTGGTCAACGACCAAGACCCTAACAATGATCCCTTGAGTATTGTTAGCGTTACCGCCGGCCAAGGCGGCATACCGAGTATTGAAGACAATCAAATTTCTTTTCAGCCGTTGCCTAATTTTAACGGTACTGCCACCTTCACTTACAGCGTGAGTGATGGCGCAAGCAGCGCCTCGGCCAGTGTTGAACTGCAAATTCAAGCGGTTAATGACGACCCAATTGCTCAGGATGAAACCGGCAGCACCTTAGAAGACACACTGATTGGTGTGTTTGTGTTGAGTAATGACAGTGATCCAGACGGTGACAGCCTGAGCATTACTAGCATAGCGGGCGAAACCAACGGCACCGCGGTGATTGATAATGACCGAATTGATTTCACCCCGGCCGCCAATTTTAATGGGCAAGCTAGCTTTAGCTACACCGTAAGTGATGGCCAAGGTGGCACGGATGTGGGAAGTGTAAGCCTGACCGTTCTGCCAGTAAATGATGACCCTGTAGCTACCGATGATACCGGTAGCACCCTAGAAGACACACTGATTGGCGTGTTTGTGTTGGCGAATGATAGCGACCCAGATGGTGACACCCTCAGCATTCAAAGCATTAACGGCGCAACCAATGGCACCGCGGTGATTAATAACGGCCAAGTTGACTTTACCCCAGCCAACAACTTTAACGGCCAAGCCAGCTTTAGCTACACCGTGAGCGACGGCCAAGGCGGCAGTAATGTCGGCAACGTGAGCATTACCGTGACAGCGGTGAATGACGATCCCGTGGCTGTAGGCGACAGCGGCAGCACCCCAGAAGACACATTGGTTACCATCGATGTACTGGCTAACGATACCGACCCCGAGAATGACGCCCTCATAATTCAAGCCATCAGTGACGAAACCAATGGCACCGCGGTGATTAACAACGGCCAAGTCGACTTCACGCCCACGGCTAACTTTAATGGCCTGGCTAGCTTTAGTTACACCGTGAGCGACGGTAATGGCGGTAGTGATGTCGGCAACGTAAGTATCACCGTGACCTCAGTGAATGATCAGCCGGTAGCTGCTGACGATACAGCCACCACGGTTGAGGACACGCTGGTTACCGTTAATGTTCTAGCTAACGATAGCGACCCTGACAATGACACCCTTGTTATTCAATCGATTAGTGGCGAAATCAACGGTACCGCGGTGATTAACCTTGGCCAAGTCGACTTCACGCCGACAGCTAACTTTAACGGCTCGGCGGGCTTTAGTTACACCGTGAGCGACGGTAACGGCGGTAGTGATGTCGGCAACGTAAGCATTACCGTGTCAGCCGTCAACGATGACCCGGTAGCGGTGGATGACAGCGCGGTGGCTGGTCATAACCAGATGGTAACGATAGATGTCTTAGCCAATGACAACGACCCCGAAAACGACACGCTTACTATTACGGCGGTAACTGCAGAAACTAACGGCACAGCCATCATTAATAATGGTCAAATCGACTTTACCCCTGCAACCGGTTTTTCGGGTGCGGCGAGTTTTAATTACACCATCAGTGATGGTAACGGTGGCAGTGCGAACGCTAACGTCAGCGTTGATGTGCAAGCACCGCCTGCGTTTTATGTTGCTTCAGGCGGCAGTGGTGACTGTAGTACCCCGGTTTCACCCTGTGGAGATATAACGCAAGCGCTTGATGCTGCTCAGTCGGTTACACCATCTACGGTTAACGTGGCGGCGGGCAATTATGTTGTGAACGGCAGTACGGCCATTAATTTGCGTGCTGGCGTGTCCCTGCTTGGTGGTTGGGACAGTGGTTTTTCGACTCGAGACCCTGTCGCTAACCCAACGGTAATCAGTTCCAACGAAACCGCTAATGGCAGTTTTACTAGCGCGTCACCCACTATGCGCTGTGCCGCTGGGGTGGGTGATGACGTGCTGGTTGATGGTTTTTCTATTTGGGGGTCGGACGCGATTGTTAGCGGTGATCCCGTGGCCTTGAAGCTGACTAACAATTGCGCAGCAGTATTCAGTAATAACGCGATTGACGCCAAGGGTAATACTGCTGCAGGCAATGCCTTTACCATTTTTATTGGCGACTCGAATGATCCAGCACACCCAAGCGCTACCTTTAAAAACAATCGAATTGTTGGCGGGCAGTCTACTTCCTTAGGAATTGGCATCTTTTATATTCGCAGCCAAGGCACAATCTTCGATTCAAACTATATCGAGGCGGTGAATACGACCGGTTCTAACGATGGTCAAGCTATTCGGACGCAAAGCGGTGACCCTGCTACAGATTCGATGATGTTTACGAATAATGTTATCGCTAGTTCACGTGAGGCTGTGTTCTTCAATGGCGGAGCCAATATACAAATGCAGGCGAATACCATTTTTGCGAATAGTGTTGCGTTTGATGGTTCGAATGACCAATCGAATGTGGTTCTTTACAACAACATTATTATGGTTTCTGCCAACGCGCCGGCACCCAGTACCTGCGCTAAAACGCTCAAAACTGCAGGCTCCACTGGCAAATGGGAGGTTGAATCCAATGCCTTTGTTGGTTGTGTGAACCGTATTGTCGGTCTCTTGGGTACTGGGGGAACCGATATTGATAACTTCAGTTTAACGGCAGCTGAAGTAGGCTTTGCGGATATGGCGATCGATTATTTTGGGCCAGAACCTTTTACTCTGCTGGAATCCAATGCTACAGCAATTGATGTGGTGCAAGACCTATCGCTCACCCGCAACAGTGATTGCGGTCTGTTGTACGGTGCCAAAGTCGAATTGCTGTCTTCCGAGGTTGATATCAAGGGCAATCAACGCGCATCGTTTTATGACGGCTATTGCAGTTACGTAAAAGAATTTGTAGGTACCGGCGACGCGATAAGCATGGGTGCATTTGAGTTCGAGCTGAATGCCCGCTACGTCAGCCAAACTGGGCAAGATACTGGTAACTGTAGTGACGAGACAGTGCCCTGTGCCACGATTGGCTATGCTTTGGGGCAAGCCCAAGCAGGCGATGAGGTACGAGTAAGCGGCGGTAATTATTTGGCCAGTGCTGGTGACGGTTTGGCTAATCGCGCCCTCATTAATAAGCCTTTGAGCTTGGTGGGAGGGTACAACGCTACCTTTAGCGATATACCTAGCTGTACTGAGCAAAGCTGCGCAACCCAAATTGGCTTAATTGAGGATGCCACCGGCGCATTTAACAGTGCGGTATTGTTGTGCGAGGGGGCCGGCGCGTCACCCACTATGACACATGACAACACGCTTATTGCCGGTTTGGCGATGTCTGCAGTTGATAACAATGATAGTGATGGAGACGTGCACCGCGCCATTGTGCTTGAAAATGACTGTGTTGCCACGGTTGCCAGTAATGTAATTTCCGGTGGCAACGGTGGGGCGGATGGGTCTAACCAGTCTACCGGTGTATTTGTAAAGGGCATCAACACCGATGTGAAGATTTATAAGAACTGGATTGAGGGCGGCCAGGGCAGTAGCTTTATTACCCGTGGTATCTACATCGCACAATCTTCAGCGATCATTGAAGGCAATAGGATTCGTGGCAATAGTGATAACGATGCTACCGATGGCAATGACGCTAGAAAAAGTCATGCGATTGAGATTGCCGACCTCGGGGCGACTGGGCTGAATAACAGTATCGTAATCCAAGATAATACGATTGAAGGCGGCGTTGCCGGTGCTGCAGAAGCCATCAAGGTAGCTAATCCAGGTACTCTGACCGTTGATCGAAATTACATTTATGGTGGAGTGGTTAGTAATAGTAATAACCCAGAAAAGTCGGTGGGGATATTTGTTGGCACCGATGGTGACGCTTCCATAACTAATAACGCTATTCATGGCGGCAGCGCTATCAATGGCGGCTTCGCACATGGTGTACGCATTAACAGCAGCGCGGCCAATGCGGCGAACTTTGTGATTCGCAATAACACCATCTTTTCTGGTGTGCCGAGTCTGAGCCCAAGCAAAAGCGCGATGGGGATTGTGTATACCCAAACCAGTGGGTTTCAGCCGGGTAGTTTGAGTATTGACAACAATATTATTTGGGCCTTTATTGACGGGATTACACCGCCGCCAGGGTTGCGTATCTGTATTAACGAAGAAGTTGATATTAGCCCAGACTTTGTTCGCAACAATTCGTTACATAACAATCATTGCCCGACGGCCTCTTACCGGAGTCGAGACGGCATCGTCGTGAATGATTTTGGTGTTGCCCAATTAAATGCTCAGGCCTTTGCTAGCGGTAATATCGATACGGCCGGTTTCTTTATCAGCCGTGATGGCCCATTTGGCCAACAAGCGTTGAACGACAAGGACTGGCACCTCGATCCCAATAATGGCAGTTGCGACATCGCCCAAGGCGCGCTCGACGGTGATAACAGCGATAACGATGGGCTAGATTTTGGCTATAACCTAGACCTCGATAACATTATCCGCACCGATGATGATATTGGCACGGGGTGGTCAATGGGAGCGTTCGAGCAGGATAGCTGTAATTAGCCTTGCGGGTGCGGGTCTCAGCCTCTATAATTCGCGCCGTTCTTGCGGTGGATATGTATGAGTCCATAGGCTGTTGATCGCAGCTTGATGTATGGCTACAAGCCTACGCCGTTAAAAAATTGGAGCTAAAAGCCCCTTTTTGCCAAAAGGGGCTTTTTTATTTTTGGCGACTAGAAAATATGGCAAAACGCGAACAACAGTTAATTGACCTGCTCGAACCCACCATTGAGGCCATGGGTTATGAGTTGGTGCACCTAGAAGTTGTGCGTGCCAAAACGGTGATTGTTCGCATTTATATCGACAAGCCTGATGGCATCGATTTAACCGATTGCGAAGCCGTAAGCCAGCAGGTGAGTGGGGTGTTAGACGTAGAAGACCCTATTACCTCGGAATACAACTTAGAAGTGTCATCGCCGGGTTGGGATAGGCCCTTGGTGAAGTTAGAACACTTTGAGCGTTTTAAAGGCGAACGCGCCGCCATTCAACTGGGCATGGCGATGCAAGGCCGCCGCAAATTCACCGGCGAGATCGCCGAGGTGAATGGGCGTGAAATTGTAATATTGGTTGACGGTGAGACCGTCAATGTAGATTTTGATCAAATTGATAAAGCACGGTTGGCACCGCTATAGCGCTGGCCACCACACTGTGAAGGTATTGTGAGATGAAGAAAAAAGACATGTTACTGGTGGTTGAGGCGGCCTCTGCAGAGCGTGGCGTAGACCAAAATGTCATGTTTGAGGCATTGGAAGCCGCTTTAGCTTCGGTAACGCGTAAGAACTACGAGGAAGACGTAGAAATTCGCGTGTCGATTGATCGCGCCACTGGCGACCACGATACCTTCCGCTGCTGGACAGTAGTAGAAGACGAGTTGCTGGAAGAGCCCGCGCGCGAATACACCTTAGAACAAGCGCAAGCGATTAAGGCCGATGCTGAACTAGGCGATGTACTTGAAGAGCAAGTTGAGTCAGTAGAAATTGGCGACTTTGGCCGAATCGCAGCGCAGACGGCGAAGCAAGTGATCGTGCAAAAGGTACGTGAAGCGGAACGCGCCCGCATGGTTGAGCGTTTCGCCGACAAAGTGGGTCAGTTAGTAACCGGTACCGTTAAACGCACCGACCGTATTGGTGTGGTACTGGATCTTGGTGAAAACACCGAGGCAGTAGTAGCCCGCGAAGAGTTGATTGCCCGCGAGGCCTTGCGCCCAGGTGATCGCGTCCGTGGTTATCTACGTGAAGCACGCAATGAAATGCGTGGCCACCAGTTATGGGTCAGCCGCTCATGTCCTGAGTTCCTATTGGAGCTGTTCCGCTTAGAAGTGCCTGAAATTGGCGAAGGCTTGATTGAACTGCTCGGTGGTGCGCGTGACCCTGGTAGTCGTGCCAAAGTGGCGGTGCGTAGCAACGACCCGCGTCTAGACCCAATCGGCGCTTGCATTGGTATGCGTGGTGCCCGCGTGCAGGCCGTGTCTAATGAATTGGCCGGTGAACGTGTGGACATTATCTTGTACGACGAAAACCCTGCACAGTTTGTGATTAACGCGATGGCGCCGGCCGAGGTTGAGTCAATCGTGGTTGATGAAGATGCCGGCAGCATGGATATCGCCGTAGCCGAAGACAACTTGGCGCAAGCCATCGGTCGCGGCGGCCAAAACGTACGTTTGGCCTCTGAGCTTACGGGCTGGGAGCTTAACGTGATGACTTCTGAGCAAGCCGAAGAAAAATCGGAAGCAGAGCAGCAAGTGCAAGCGGCTAAGTTTGCCGAAGTGCTGGGCGTTGACGACGACGTGGCGGCTATCTTGGTACAAGAAGGCTTTACCACGGTTGATGAAATCGCCTACGTACCGGCCGAAGAGTTGCTGAAAATTGAAGAGTTTGACGACGAAATCGTTGAAGAGCTCGGTAACCGTGCGCGTGATTGGTTGCTAACCCAAGCGATTGCCGGTGAAGAAACACTGGACGGCGCGGGTGCTCCGGCAGAAGACCTGCTGGCGCTAGAGGGTATGGATGAGAGCCTGGCCTACGAATTGGCTGCCCGCGGCATCTGTACACAAGAAGATTTAGCCGAGTGTGCCACCGACGAGTTAATGGAAGTAAGCGGCATGACCGAAGAGCGTGCCGGCGATCTGATTATGAAAGCACGTGCCCCGTGGTTTGAGGAGGAAGCAGAGGCCTAATTAAGTTGCATACGGCTACTTAATAAGCCCAGCTCACCCTTACTCACACTTAGCTCCGGAGACCGGAAAATGGCGAACAACACAGTTAAACAATTTGCAGAATCAGTTAAAGCGCCGGTTGAGCGCCTGCTGACTCAGCTACAAGAAGCGGGTTTGGATATTAAAGATCCAGATCACGTGCTTTCTGAGCAAGAGAAAATGAAGCTGCTTAGCTATTTGCGCGAGTCGCATGGCAAAAAACCAGCAGCTTCTACGCCTACACGCAAAATTACCGTTAAGCGACGCACCACCTCTGAGGCCAAAGCCACCGGTGCAGCCGGTCGTGGCCGCACAGTGGCGGTAGAAGTGCGCAAGAAGCGAACCTTCGTGAAAGGTGACGGCGACAGCGCTACTGCTGAGAAATCAGAAGCCCAGCTCAAGCTCGAGCGTGAAGCTGAAGAAGCGCGTCAGGCGCTCGCGGCTCGCCGCGCGGAGCTAGAAGCTGAGCAACAGGCTAGCGACAAGGCTGCAGCGGAGCGTAAGAAAGCCCGTGAATCTGCTGCTGAAGAAGAAAAGCGTAAGGCAGAAGAATTAGCCGCCAAGCAAGCTGCGGAAGAAGCGGCAGCGCGTGAGTTGGCGGAAAAAGAAGCAGCAGCGAAGGCGGCTGAAGAAGCTAAGGCAGCAGCTGCAACAGCGGCAGCGGCCGAACCGCCAGCGCCGCCTGCGTCATAGAAAGCCGCAGCGCGCCCAACTCGCAAAGCGCAACCACCTGCTAAGAAAACCGCAGGCCGTGGCCGCTCGGGTGGTGATGATCAGCTGCATTTGGCGGCGGGCAAATCGCGCCGCAAGAAAAAGTCTGCAGCGCGTAACGTTAAGGTGCAAGTTGATAACCAACACACCTTTGAAAAACCTACCGCGCCAGTGGTTCGTGATGTCGAAATTCCAGAAACCATTACCGTGGCTGAGCTGGCGCAACGCATGGCGGTAAAAGGTGGCGAAGTGGTGAAAACCCTGATGGGGATGGGCGCCATGGTAACCATTAACCAATCCATCGACCAAGACACAGCGATGCTGGTGGTTGAGGAAATGGGTCACAACGCTACCGCAGCGAAAGAAGAAAGCGTGGAAGATACCTTGCTGCAAACCCAGCAAGCGGAAGATAACGCGGCTGACATTGTTACCCGTCCGCCGGTTGTAACCGTGATGGGTCACGTTGACCACGGTAAAACTTCATTGCTGGATTACATTCGTACTAGCCGCGTTGCGGCGGGCGAAGCTGGCGGTATTACCCAGCACATTGGTGCCTATCACGTAGAAACTAAAGGTGGCGTGGTGAGCTTCCTCGACACCCCAGGTCACGCGGCGTTTACCTCCATGCGTGCTCGCGGTGCTAACGCTACTGACGTGGTTATTATTGTGGTTGCGGCCGACGATGGTGTGATGCCACAAACGATCGAAGCCGTGCAGCACGCCAAGGCTGCCGGTGTGCCGATGGTGGTTGCGGTAAACAAAATTGATAAGCCTGATATCGACTTGGATCGTGCTCGTAATGAGTTAGCTGCACAGGAAGTTATTCCAGAAGAGTGGGGCGGTGATGTGCCATTCATCAACGTATCGGCGCATACCGGGCAGGGGATTGATGAGTTATTAGAAGCCGTGCTACTGCAAGCAGAAGTGTTGGAGTTGACCGCTAACCCGACTAAGCCGGCATCTGGCGTAGTGATCGAGTCTTCGGTTGTGAAAGGTCGTGGTCCGGTTGCGACGGTATTGGTTCAAGACGGTACCTTACGTAAAGGCGACATGATTTTATGCGGCCAAGAATTTGGTCGTGTGCGTGCTATGCACGACGAAAATGGCGAGCAAGTAGACAGCGCCGGTCCATCAATTCCGGTCTCTGTACTCGGTCTGTCAGGTGTGCCCGCAGCAGGTGATGAAGCGCTGGTCGTTGCTGATGAACGTAAAGCCCGTGAAGTGGCGGAATTCCGTCAAACACGCGAGCGTGATGCCAAGCTGAAACGCCAGCAAGCCGCGAAGATGGAAGCCTTGTTCGAGCAAATGAAAGAAGGTGGCGAACGCGCTACCTTGAATATCTTGCTGAAAACCGACGTGCAGGGTTCATGTGAAGCGCTACGTGACTCGTTTGAAAAGCTTTCTAATGATGAAGTTCGCGTTAACGTGGTATCGGCTGGTGTGGGTGGTATTAACTCATCTGACGTTGATCTAACCGTGGCTTCTGAGGCCTTCTTGATTGGCTTTAACGTGCGTGCCGATGCGGCTGCGCGGAAGGCAATGCAGGAACAAGAAGTTGAGGCGCACTACTTCAGTATCATCTACGAAGCCATTGATATGATTAAGGATTCTATCGGCGGCATGATGAAGCCGATCGTAAAAGAAGACATCCTGGGTCTGGCCGAAGTGAAAGATGTATTCCGCGGTTCTGGCTTTGGCCAAATTGCTGGTTGTATCGTTACCGAGGGTGTGGTTCGTCGTAGCTGCCCAATCCGTGTATTGCGTGACAACGTGGTAATCCATGAAGGTGAGCTGGATTCACTACGCCGCTTTAAAGACGACGTAAACGAAGTGCAGTCAGGCACAGAGTGCGGTATCGGTGTGAAGAACTACAAAGATGTTCGCGCTGGTGACCAAATTGAGTGCTTCACCCGCACCGAAACTCAGGTCAAGCTGTAGCTTGTTAGCCTAGGCATTTATTAGCTTTTATTTATGAGCTTTAAAGAGTACAGCCGCACCGATCGTATTGGTGAGCAGTTAAAACGTGAGTTGTCCGAACTCATCTCGCGTGAGTTTGAAGATCCCGCGCTGATGGGCGTTACCGTGGCCGAAGTTAAAGTCACTACCGACCTCAAATACGCCAAGGTATACGTCAGCTCGCTAAACTTGGCGGCTGGGCTGGTTGACGACTTTTCGCCGGTGCTAGAAAAGCTGGCCGAGAAGGGCGGACGCATGCGCAGTATTTTAGGTAAACGTCTACGTTTGCGTACCATTCCAGAATTTCGTTTCTACGAAGACACCGCCATGGCGAAAGGCGTCGAAATGACGCATTTAATCGATACCTTGGTAGCGGAAGACGCCGAGCGCGGCGACGACGCTGCCGACTCGGAAGATAAAGCCTAAATGGGTCGACGCAAACGTGGGCGCAGCGTGCATGGCATTCTGCTGCTCGACAAACCGGCTGGTTTAACGTCTAACGCTGCGCTGCAGAAAGTTAAACGCCTTTTCGACGCGCAAAAAGCCGGGCACACCGGCAGTCTCGATCCTCTCGCCACTGGCATGTTGCCGCTGTGTTTTGGCGAAGCGACCAAAGTTTGTAATTACCTTCTCGATTCCGACAAATGTTATCTGGTGCGAGCTCGCTTTGGTGAGCGTACCGATACCGCTGACGCGGATGGCGAGGTAATTGAAACCGCCAAGGCGAAGCTTTCCGAGCGCCACCTTAAAAAAGCGTCTAAGAAATTCTTAGGCGGTATCGAACAAGTGCCACCGATGTATTCGGCACTTAAAAAAGATGGCCAACGTTTGCACGAGTTGGCACGACAAGGCATTGAGGTTGAGCGCGAGGCGCGGGCGGTTTATATCGACCAATTCGAGTTGCTCGAGTTGGCCGAAAATGAGGGTTTGCCAGAAGCCACTTTTCGCGTGGTTTGCTCAAAAGGCACTTATATTCGCAGCTTGGTAGAAGACCTAGCAGCCGAGCTTGGCACCTTGGCGCATGTAGTCATGCTGCGGCGTGAGTGGGTCGATCCTTACGAAAATGCCAGCATGATTAGCCTAGAATCGCTCGAAAAAGCCGCAGAAGCCGGTTTTGAGGCGCTACAAAGCACATTAACTACCGCAGAATCTGCACTTTCCGGTTTGCCGGTGGTAGAATTGCGCGCCGATTTGGCCGGCTATATCAAAATGGGTAACCCCGTTTTTGAATCTGGCGTGCCAGCTGATAGCCCCGTGCGGATGCGCGAGCTATTAGATGATGGCCAAAAAAGGTTTATTGGAATGGGTGAGCTGAACGCTGATGGGATGCTTGCTCCAAAACGGTTAATTCGCTGCGACTAGCCTGTAGGTTGGTTGGGTTTATTAACATTAATCGCCGTTTTCTGTACCCAAATCACGGAATCCGGTTTGTTTTAGCGATTGGGAGAAATCAATGCTAACAACTGAAATGAAACAAGAGATTGTTGCTAAGCACGCTCGTGGTGCTGGTGACACTGGTAGTCCTGAAGTACAAGTTGCGCTGCTAACGCATCGCATCAATGACCTACAAGGTCACTTCAAGTCTCACAAAAAAGATCACCACAGCCGTCGTGGTCTTTTGAAAATGGTTAATCAGCGCCGTAAGTTGCTGGACTACCTAAAAGGTAAAGATTTAGGTCGTTACCAAGCGCTTATTAAAGAGCTAGGTCTACGCCGATAGCCGACCTTCTCATGCGCGATTGCGGCGTTGCTGGAATGACTTTTTGATGCTCATGTACAAGTTCGTACACTCCGCTCAAAAAGCCATTCCGCGCCTTGCACTCACACATGAGAAACTCGGCTATAAGTATTTAGGTTTCACTGTTCTGTCACACAGACAATTGAAACTGAGTAGATAAGAAACCTTGCGTCGCTTCGCGGCGCGAGGTTTTTTTGTAGTGGGGAGTTGTTGTCAGAAGGGTGCTTATCTAAAAAAGCTTTGTACTACACGTTGTACTAAGGCTTTTTCAGTAAGTGCCTCTGATGTCCTCCCATTATTTATTTCGGAAACATTAAGGACAAATATGTTTAATCCTGTAACTAAAAGTTTCCAGTTTGGTGAGCACTCCGTTAGCTTCCAAACTGGCATGGTTGCTCGTCAAGCCGACGGTGCAGTATTCGTAAATATGGGTGGCACTGTGGTGCTAGCCACTGTAGTTGGTAAGCGTTCGGTTGCGCCGGGTCAAGATTTCTTCCCGCTAACCGTGAACTACCAAGAGAAAGCCTATGCGGCGGGTAAGATTCCTGGTGGTTTCTTCAAGCGTGAAGGTCGTCCGGCTGAAGAAGAAACGCTAACTGCGCGTTTGATCGACCGTCCGCTACGCCCATTATTCCCTAAGGGCTTCAAAAACGAAGTTCAGGTTGTATTGACTGTCATGTCACTCAACCCACAAGTTAACCCAGACATCCCAGCGTTGTTGGGTGCTTCTGCGGCGCTTGCTGTTTCTGGCATTCCTTTTGATGGCCCAGTTGGCGCTTGCCGCGTGGGTTACATCAATGGCCAATACACCCTAAACCCAACTGCCAAAGACATGGATCATTCTGACCTTGATTTGGTTGTTGCGGGCACTGAAAACGCCGTTTTGATGGTGGAATCTGAAGCTAACTTGCTATCAGAAGAAACTATGCTGGGCGCGGTTAACTACGGCCACGAGCAAATGCAAACCGCGATCAACGCGATCCGTGAATTTGCGGCTGAGTCAAATGTTGAGCCTTGGGACTGGACAGCACCTGAAACGGATACCGGTCTAGTCGACAAAGTATCAGCGCAAGTAAAAGCTGACTTGACCGAAGCTTACAAAATCTCTGACAAGCAAGAGCGTTACGCCAAAGTAGGCGAAATTCGCGAAGCGGCCGTTGCTGCTTTAGCTGGCGAGGATGCTGAATACACTGCTGACGACGTATCAGGCGCTTTTGCGAGCGTAGAAAAAGACGTAGTACGTAGCCAAGTATTAAGTGGTGGCGCCCGTATTGATGGCCGTGATCACAACACCGTACGTGGTTTGGACATGCGAATTGGCGTATTGCCACGCACTCACGGTTCAGCTTTGTTTACTCGTGGTGAAACCCAAGCGATTGTTGTCACTACCTTAGGTACTGAGCGTGACGCGCAAATCATCGACGCGTTACAGGGCGAGTACAAACAGCCGTTCATGTTGCACTACAACTTCCCTCCATACTCAGTAGGTGAGTGTGGCTTTATGGGCTCACCTAAGCGTCGTGAAATTGGTCACGGTCGTTTGGCTAAGCGCGGTGTGAAGGCAGTGATGCCTGATCCAGAAGATTTTGGTTACACCGTACGTGTGGTATCTGAAATTACCGAATCAAACGGCTCTAGCTCAATGGCGTCTGTTTGCGGTACTAGCATGGCGTTGATGGACGCTGGTGTGCCAATTAAAGCCCCGGTTGCTGGTATTGCGATGGGCTTGGTAAAAGAAGGTGAGCAGTTCGCCGTGCTAACCGACATCTTGGGTGACGAAGATCACCTAGGTGATATGGACTTTAAAGTAGCCGGCTCTGAAGATGGCATCACTGCGTTGCAAATGGACATCAAGATTCAGGGTATTACCTCTGAAATCATGCAGATTGCGTTGACTCAAGCGAAAGAAGGTCGTTTGCACATTCTTAAGCAGATGAACGAAGTGATTGGCTCAGCCCGTTCTGAGATCTCTGAGTTTGCGCCACGCAATATCTCTATCAAGGTACACCCTGACAAGATTCGTGACGTGATTGGTAAGGGTGGTGCAACTATCCGTGCCTTGACCGAAGAAACCGGTACCACTATCGATATCGATGACAACGGCACCGTGACCATCTGGGCAGTAGAAGCTGCTGCTGCAGATCTCGCGGTTAAGCGTATCGAAGAAATTACCGCTGAGCTGGAAGTTGATCAGGTATACACCGGTAAAGTGCTACGCATCATGGACTTTGGTGCCATTGTTGGCATCCTGCCTGGCAAAGACGGTTTGGTTCACATCTCTCAAATCGCGCATGAGCGTGTTGAGAACGTGTCTGACCACCTGAAAGAAGGCGACGAAGTGAAGGTTAAAGTGATTGAAGTAGATCGTCAGGGCCGTGTGCGTCTGTCGATGAAAGCCTTGATCGAAAAACCTGCAGCGGAAGAAGCAGCGGCCGAATAGTCGCGGCTACTGGTTGCGGCTTCTGGCCGAGAAGGCCCGCTATCAAGCCTGCTCTGAGTTTGCTTAGAGCGGGCTTTTTTATGCCTGCAATATTGGTCAGGCTTTTTCATTTTAGTCGCTGTTAGTAAAGTAAGCCCATGCACGCAAACTCGTCTCCCGTTATTTCTAATCAAGCTGGCCTGCATGAGCGGCTTGACGAGGTCGTACGTAAACACGCTGCGTCGGCGTTCCAACGCCCAATAGCAGAGCATGCCGTTGCCGCCTGGCAGGTGTTAGAGCAGCGATGGGATCGATCTCAGCCCCTGGTGCTGGACTCTGGCTGTGGTACCGCAAGAAGCACCCTTATGTTGGCAGAACAACATACGGATAGTTTGGTCGTAGGCGTGGATCGCTCTGTGGCGCGTTTGGAAAAGCGTGCGGAGTTGCCGGAAAACGCCCTGTTGCTAAGAACAAACCTAGAAGATTTTTGGCGATTACTGGCCATGAATAAGGTGCGTTTGGCCGCGCATTATTTGTTCTATCCAAACCCTTATCCTAAAGCTGCGCAACTGCGCTATCGCTGGCATGGTAGTCCCGTGTTTTCGGTAATGATGGGTCTGGCAGGCCAAGTCACGCTAAGAAGTAATTGGGAGGTCTATCTGAAAGAGTTTGAGCGGGCGGCAGCAATCACGGGGTGGCGTTATGAGTCTGCTGGTGTGACAGTCTTGCCGCATCAGCAAAGACCGATTACCGCTTTTGAAGAAAAATACCAAGCGAGCTCGCAGGCGCTGTTTCAATTGGTACTCTCTAAGGTCCAGCCAGATGCTTCTGGTAACGAATGAGCTACGTCGATTCACTGCGTTCTCTGTACCTGCAGACATTTTAGTCATCTAACGATTGTTTGCAAAAATAGCTGAATCGCTATTCATAATAGTTTCTGTAATGCAGGCAGCGTAAGGGCTTTAGACCTTTTGTCGCTATTAACCACCCATTTATCTGATTTAACCTAGCGATAACTTATTTAGTTAATTAGACTAACGCGGCTTAACGTTTGTTAGTTCTTTTCATAGGGGTGAAGCATATGACTTATTTACTACGTAGCATGCTGCTCGTAGCTAGCTTATTTTTAGTGGCTGGCTGTGACAGTGAATCTGCCAATGGTAACAATGGCAATAACAGTGGCAACAACGGCGGCAATAACGGTGGCGACAATGGTGGCGACGGCGGCGATACCGGTGTAAACGGACCGGTACAGCCATTACAAGACGTTCTTTCTGGTAGCGTGGTAATGCCGCTAGAAGACGCGGTATCGGGCACGCCTCTGGAAGGCGCTGTTGGTTGCCTTGACGAAGCCGTAGTGACCGACTTGGTTGACGTAGTTGACACCATTGGTCTTGCGTTACAAGACGCGGCAGGCGGCGACCCACAAGCAGCTTTTGAGGCGGCAGCGGGAAACCTTCAAGCATCATTACTGGGCTTTGGCGAAGGCACATTGGCTTTGCTTGAATCTCTAGCCGGTGGCCCAGGCTGCCGTGGCGCTGATGACGGCGACAATGGCGATGGTGGTGACAACGGTGGCGACAACGGTGGCGACAACGGTGGCGACAACGGCGACGGTGGCACTGAAGAAGATGTTGACCTGACCCAAGTGGTTGAGCTTGTGACCACTATTACTAGCCAAATCGAAGGCGGTATTGGTCAGCTACCTGATGAAGCGCGTGATGCGCCAGTGGTTGGCGGTGTAGTACAACTGCTAGAAGATGCGCTTGGCGACCTAAATGTCTTATTGACTGAAGTAGGTGAGTACGATGGTGCGGATTCTTCTGCAGCAGCCGACACTTTGCTAAACAATTTATTGAACAACCTGCTGCTCGATGTTATTCCGGTTAGGACTTTCGAAGAGCAAGTGGCTGGCGGTGATGATACTGTTTCCTCTGGCATTGCTGGTGGTATCGACCAGTTGACAGGTGCTTTAGCAGGTGGTTTAGAACCTGTGTTGGAAGGCGTACTAGGTACGGTTCTTGATGATGCAGGTAGCCCAGTGCTAGATGTAGTTGAGAACGACGTGCTAGGTACCATCCTGACTCCACTATTAGATGCCATTAATGGTGGTGGTGATGGTGGCGGTTCAGATGGCCCAACAGGTACACCTTTAGACGCTTTGTTCGAGGCGCTAGCAGGTGCTGGCGGTGGTGGTGAAGGGGGTCCAACTGATACCCCTTTGGATATCATCCTAGGCCCACTGTTTGGTGCTTTAGGCCTCTAGTATGAGGTTGAAGGCGAGATTGAGTTCGCGCCTGCAAATAGGCTGTGAACTGAATGGTTCAGTGAATTGAGTCTTCAGTTCAGCAGCAAGGCATAAATATCTTATAATATGTCCTTAGCGGGCCCGCTTGCGGGCCCGTTTTTGTTTTACTAAACAATACAAGGCATTAAACAGCAAATGACCCAGCCCCAAGTCGGCATCATTATGGGCAGCAAAAGTGACTGGCCCACCATGCAATTGGCAGCAGAAATGCTTGACGCCCTCGGCGTGAGCTATGAGGCTAAGATTGTTTCGGCCCACCGTACCCCTGACCTGCTGTATCAATATGCAGAAACCGCGCAATCGCGAGGCGTGCAGGTGATTATTGCGGGTGCCGGCGGCGCCGCGCATTTGCCTGGCATGTGTGCTGCGAAAACCATTCTGCCGGTATTGGGTGTACCGGTTAAGTCGCGCACCTTGAATGGTATGGATTCATTGCTATCGATTGTGCAGATGCCTAAAGGTATTCCGGTCGGTACTTTGGCAATTGGTGAGGCAGGTGCTGCGAATGCTGGCCTAATGGCGGCGAGTATCGTCGCCTTGCAAGACGCCGCAGTGGCCGAGAAGCTGCAAGCGTTTCGAACTGAACAAACCGAGACGGTGCTTAACACCTCTCTACAAGACCCTGAGTAAACATGGCTGTGTTGAATAAAACTGGCATGCTGCCGGTTGGCTCCACTATTGGTATTTTAGGTGGTGGCCAGCTGGGTTGGATGCTGGGCCGCGAAGCTAACCGATTGGGTTACCGAAACGTAGTATTGGACGGTTCTGCGGCCTGTTCGGCACGTCATACCGCGGATGAGCTCATCGTGGGCTCGTTGTCAGATCCAGAGTTGGTGCAGCAAGTGGCCAGTAAAGCCGACGTGGTGACCCTTGAAACCGAGCATGTTGACTACCGCTATATCGAGCCGATTGAAAAAACAGGCTTATTGCGTCCGGGTGCCGATGTGTTTCGGATGGTACAAGACCGCCTTCGTCAACGCCGTTTCCTTGAGCAGCATCAAATTCCGCAAACGCCATTCCAGTCGTTAGAGAACGCCGACGAGCTAGCAGCGGTGGACTGGCAGTCCGGCGAGAAGGCCATTCTTAAAACCCGCAGCGGTGGTTACGACGGTAAAGGCCAAGTACGGGTTGATAAGGCCGGTTCGGTTGAGGCGGCTTGGGCAGAGCTCGGCAATAGCCCTTGCGTGCTGGAAAAGTTTGTTGATTTCCGAATGGAAATTTCCGTGATTTTGGCGCGTGGGGTTGATGGTGATATCAAGATTTACCCCATTGCTGAAAACGTGCATCGTAATCACATCTTGCATCTAACCATTGCGCCCGCGCGCATCAGTCCGGCGGTGGCCAAGCAGGCCGAAGAGGTTGGGGTAGCTATTGCGAAGGCGATGGATTATGTCGGCCTAATGGCAGTTGAGCTATTTGTGACCCAAGATGATGAGATCTTGGTGAATGAGATTGCACCTCGGGTTCACAACTCCGGCCACTTTACTTATGGCGCCTGCGAAACGTCACAGTTTGAACAGCATTTACGTGCGGTTTGTGGTTTGCCACTCGGGTCAGCGGGCGCTATTTGCCCATCGGTCATGCTCAATTTGTTGGGTGATTTATGGCAAAACGATCAGCAGCCGGCATGGGAGCATGTGTTCAATACGCCAGCTTCGCGTTTGTATTTGTATAACAAATCGCCAGCTCGCGTCGGTCGCAAAATGGGCCATGTGTTGGTGAAGCACGCGGATCTAAACACTGCGATCGAAACGGCCGAAAATATATTCAGCCGTTTATCTGCTTAGCCCCAAGTCGGGGCTATTTTATTGGATCGGCTCAGCAGAGCCGGTTTAAGCCCGCCAGGGCGGCTACCCGATACGCTTCCGCCATGGTGGGGTAGTTGAAGGTGGTTTTTACAAAGTAGTTCACATTGTTGGCACTGCCTTCTTGCGCCATGATGGCTTGGCCAATGTGCACAATCTCTGAAGCCCGATCCCCAAAACAATGTACGCCTAAAATCTGTTGGGTTTCGCGATGGAAAATCAGTTTTAGCATGCCTTGGGTTTTACCCGTCATTTGGGCACGTGCCAAATTCTTGAAACTGGCGTGGCCCACTTCATAAGGGATTTTGTCGCGGGTCAGTTCTTGTTCGGTTTTGCCGACAGAACTGATCTCTGGAATGGTGTAAATACCATTCGGAATATCTTCCACCAGCGCAGAGTCGGTTTCACCATTGAGCATATGCGAGGCGGCAAAACGGCCTTGGTCATATGCCGCGCTGGCTAGGCCGGGGTAGCCCACCACATCGCCCACCGCGTAGATATGTGGTTGGGCGGTTTGGTAGTTGTTGTTGATGTCGAGCTGGCCGCGACCATTCGGGGTGATATTAATATCTTCCAAGCCCATATTTTGGGTGTTGCCGGTACGACCGTTGGCCCAGAGCAGCATTTCTGAACGCAGGCGTTTGCCAGACTTAAAGTTTAATACCACGCTGCTATTGTCAGCCTCGACCGATTCATAAACTTCGTTGTGGCGGATCACGACACCTTGTTCACGTAAATGATAGGTCAGGGCGTCGGTGATTTCGTCATCCATAAACGACAGTAGGCGATCTTGGGTATTGATTAAGTTAACTTTGACGCCCAAGTTGCCAAACATGCTGGCGTATTCGCAGCCAATTACGCCGGCACCATAAATAGTGATGGTGTGTGGGGTATCGGTGACTTCAAGTACGGTGTCGGAATCTAAAATCCGTTTGTGCTTAAAGTTGATATCTTCGGGTCGATAGGGCCGTGAGCCGGTCGCAATAATAAAGTGGTCAGCGGTGACTCGTTCTACGCTAAAGCCATCGCGTTTAATGGCCACTGTGTGGGCGTCAATAAAGCTGGCACGGCCGGTTAGAATTTCAACGTGGTTGCGTACGTAAAAGTTGGTGCGCACACCTACTTGGTCGTTAATAACCCCGCGTGCGCCTTCGAGTAGCTTAGGAAAAGGCGTGGTACTGGCTCGCCCCCCTAGGCCTTTCAGAAACGGGTTGCGATCTACCGTCATGATGCTGGAGATGGCGTGCCGAATGGCTTTCGATGGGATTGTGCCTTTGTGAGTACAGTTACCACCTACCTCTAGGTTTTCGTCTACTACGGCAACTCGCCAGCCAGCTTTTGCTGCCATCATGCTGGCGCCTTCACCACCGGGCCCGGAACCAATTACCAGTAAATCGTAGTCGCGCTTGCTCATGTGTACCTATAGCGTTGTCGTGGTCTGCTGTAATGTCGTATGACTGTCATCTATTGTGCCATTTTTACTGCTATGCTTGGCAGCCAATTAGGCTTAGGAACTGCACTCGATTGATGTGGTCAACAGCCTTGAAATGAAAATTCCTAACCCCAATGTTGAGTTTAGTCGCCTGATAGGGTGGCTTTATAACGTTGTTTAAGACGAGCTATTGCATAAAGGAGACGATGGCGTGATTGAAATCAATCACCTCAGTAAGCACTTTGGTGCCTTTACCGCGGTCGACGACCTGTCATTTACCGTTCAGCCGGGCGAAGTGTTGGGCTTTTTGGGGCCCAATGGCGCAGGTAAATCCACCACGATGAAAATGATCACCGGTTTTCTAACGCCCAGTAGCGGTAGCGTTAAGGTCTGTGGCCATGATGTGTCGGCTGCACCGGTAACCGCCAAGCGTTTGATTGGCTATCTGCCCGAAGGTGCCCCCGCTTATGGCGATATGACCGTAATGGCGTTCCTCGAATTTATTGCCAAGGTGCGCGGCCTCACTGGGGCCGAAGCTGCCGCTCGAATTGCAGCGGTCATTGACCAGGTGAATTTGCATAAGGTGGTTAATAAGCAAATAGAAAACCTGTCGAAAGGTTATGGCCGCCGGGTAGGTCTAGCGCAGGCTATTTTGCACGACCCGCAGGTGTTGATTTTGGACGAGCCAACTGATGGCCTGGATCCAAATCAAAAGCATGAGGTGCGTAAACTGATCGAGAGCATGGCCAAAGACAAAATTATTGTGGTTTCGACCCATATTCTTGAAGAAGTTGAAGCCGTTTGTTCTCGCGCCGTCATTATTGCGGATGGCAAATTGCTAGCAGACGGTAAGCCGCAGGATTTGGCTGCTAGGTCTAAGTATCACAATGCCGTGAGCTTGTCGGTAGCAGAGCTTGAGCCTCAAGTTGTGGCTGCCGCGATAGCGGCATTGGATACGGTGGCTGAGGTAGAAGTTAGCGCCGCGGGCCGAGTGACGGCTTTACCCGCCGCACAGGCAGAAATTTATAACGATGTTAAAGCCTTGGCGGAAAAACACGGCTGGGCGTTACAAGAGCTTTATGTCGAGCAAGGTCGCTTAGACCAGGTATTCCGTAAGATTACCTTGGGCGAAGAGCTAAGCCGCGAAAACGTGCAGGAGGCCGCATAATGAACCCTTCAGCACTGCAGATGACCGGCATCATTTTACGCCGCGAGTTAGCGAGCTACTTCGCAACCCCACTGGCCTATGTCTTTATCATTATTTTCTTGGCGTTGGCTGGAGTGTTTACCTTTTATATGGGTAACTTCTTTGAGCGTGGCCAAGCTGACTTGTTGCCATTCTTTAGTTTCCATCCTTGGCTTTATTTGTTCTTGGTGCCGGCCATTGCCATGCGTTTATGGGCCGAAGAACGTAAAAGCGGCAGTATCGAATTACTGCTCACCCTGCCCATTACGATGTGGCAGGCGGTGTTGGGTAAGTTCTTGGCCGCTTGGTTATTTTGTGGCCTGGCTTTATCACTGACGTTCCCCATGTGGATTACCGTTGCTTGGTTGGGGGAACCTGACCATGGCGCGATTGCTGCCGGTTATTTAGGCAGTTGGTTAATGGCAGGTGGCTTTTTGGCTATTGGTTCCTGTATGTCGGCTGTTACTAAGAACCAAGTCATCGCATTTATTGTGGGCTTGGTGGTGTGCTTCTTGTTCTTGCTAAGCGGCTTTCCGATTGTGATGGATGCATTTTCAAGTTGGGCACCCAGTGTTCTGGTTGAGGCAGTGGCATCGCTTAGCTTTATGACCCACTTTGAAGCGCTCAGCAAAGGCGTTATTGACCTACGCGATGTGCTGTATTTCTTGGCAGTGATGGCGGCTTGGTTGTATGCCAACACCCTGATTGTTGAAATGAAGAAAGCGGACTAGGAGGCGCAACCGTGATTAAGCAATTATCTTCTCGTGCCGGCCTAGTGGCGACGGCAATTGTATTTTTGGTGTTTGTTGGGCTTAGCCAAAGCTTGTTGCGTGGCGCGCAGTTTGATTTGACCGAAAATAAGTTATTTACCCTGTCGGCAGGCACCAAAGCGGTGGTTGCTAAGATGGAAGAGCCGGTACATTTACGCTTTTATTTCTCTCAGCAGCAGGCGCAAGATATTCCGAGTATTCGTTCATACGCCGATCGCGTGGAAGAGCTACTTGAGGAATTTAAACAGGCTGCAGATGGCAATATTCGCTTGTCGGTGATTGACCCGGCGCCTTTCTCTGAGGAAGAGGATGAAGCGTCAGCTTTTGGCCTGAATGGCGTTCAGTTAAATAACTCTGGCGACAAGCTTTATTTCGGCCTTGCAGGCACCAACGGTATTGGTGACCAGCTGGCGATTCCATTCTTCCAGCCCGATAAAGAGGCGTTTCTTGAGTATGACATCAGCAAGCTGCTTTACGAACTAGCGAACCCTAAGAAAACAGTGATCGGATTGATGAGCGGTTTGCCGGTAAGTGGTGCGCCAGCGCCGGGTCCAATGAGCCCGCCTCAGCCAGCTTGGGTGTTATTCGATCAGTTGGAATCATTTTTCGAGGTGCGGGAGTTGCGTGAAGACCTGACGCAGGTGCCCGAAGATATTGATTTACTGTTGGTGGTGCATCCTAAAGACTGGTCAGAGCCAACTCAATACGCGATCGAGCAATATATTCTCAAGGGCGGTCATGCGGCCATTTTTGTCGACCCATGGGCTGAACGTCAGCCGGCAGACGAATTAACCGGCCAAGGTGATTTGCGTGTCTCGAGTTTGAATACGATGTTTAAGGCTTGGGGTATTGAAGTGCTGGATAGCCGAGTTCTCGCCGACGCAGAATTCGCCCTGCCAGTGCGTGTGTCGGCGGATCGTCCGCCTGTGAGTCACCTGGCGATTAATGCTTTCTCAGGCGACGCCTTTAATCCTGATGACATCACAACCCAAAGCCTACAAACCGTAAATATGGCGAGTGCGAGTTACATTTGGGATGCGGATGATGATCTGGCTGAAGGCGAGGTGCGCACCGAAACGGGTGCGAAGTTGGAGCCCCTAATTCAGTCTTCAGCGCTAGCGCAGCCGATTTCCTCAACGCGTTTTACCTTCTTGCCTGATCCGTCAGCTCTATTGGATGGTTTTGTGCCGACTGGCGAGCGCTACACCGTGGCGGCGCGTTTATCTGGCAGGGTGCCTTCGGCTTGGCCAGAAGGCGGACCGGAGGGCGCAGATGTGGACGATCCGGTGATGACATCGGCCGATAACATTAATGTGATTTTGGTGGCGGATACCGACGTGCTTAGCGACCGGTTGTGGGTGCAGGTGCAGAACTTCATGGGCCAACAAGTGGCTAGCCCATGGGCGAATAACGGTGATTTTGTGATTAATATCCTGGATTCGCTGTCAGGTAGTTCTGACTTGATTAGTATTCGTAGCCGCGCCGGCTTCTCGCGCCCATTTACGCGGGTGGCGGATATTCGCCAAGCCGCAGAACAACAGTTTCGCCATAAAGAGCAGGAGCTTGAAGCTCAGCTGCGCGAAACCGAGGCACAGTTAACCGAGCTGCAGCAGGCGTCAGGTGATGGGCAGATGAGTTTGTCGCTAACGCCCGAGCAAGAGCAGCTATTAATTGAGTTCCAAGACAAGCAGATTCAAATCCGCAAAGAGTTGCGTGAAGTGCGACACCAGCTGGATAAGGATATTGATGCCTTGGGAACACGAATTAAACTGCTTAACGTAGCTTTGATCCCGTTGTTGGTAGCGTTGTTTGCGCTTTATCGCGGCTTGCGGCGTCGCCGCATGGCAGTGTAGGGGGAGCCATTATGCAAGCAGTGATGGCGGCCTTATTAATCGGTGTCAGTTCAATATTCGTGGGCTGCTCTAGTTCGGGTGATGACGCTAAGCAACAATTATTGCTACCCGAACTGGCTGGCCAGTTAGATGACGTGACGCGAGTCGAGTTGGTATCGGCGGGTGAGCAAGTCGATATTACGCTGGTGCGCGATGGTCAAACTTGGGGATTAGCACAGCGGGCAGGCTATCCCATTAAGCTGGATCAACTTCGCAGTTTGTTGCGGGCACTCGCGCAAGTTCGTCCCGTAGAGGCAATGACGAGCAATCCTGAATATTACTCACGTTTACATGTTACCGATATTTCGGATGTCTACAGTGATGCTTTAGCTGTACGCATTTATACCGATAGTGATACGCCGGTTGTTGGGGTGTTGCTAGGTAAGCCGGTATACCGTGGCGACCTTGAGCACAGCTACATGCGACTGGAGGGTGACAAACAAAGTTGGTTAGTACGTGGTACCGCATCCGTGCCGAAACAGGCTGTTGGTTGGTTGAATAAAGATGTGATCAATATTGGTCGTAGCGAAATCGATCAGGTCAGTATTCAGCATCCCGATGGTGAGCGCTTGGTTGTTAAACGGGAGCATGAAGCTGATAGCAGCTTAACCGTTCAGGCGTTGCCAGCCGGCGCAGAGCTGCTTTATGCCAGCGTTGGCAATGGGCCCGCTGAGGCTTTAGCGAATTTGCGGTTGGAAGATGTATTTGTCGCTAAGATATTTGAATGGACCGATGCTGCGGTCGTGAAAACCGAGTTGCTACGACGCGACGGTTTGCTAATTAAAGCCAAGTCAGAGCGCCGTCAAACCGAATACTTTCTCCAGTTGCAGTTCAGCTATGCAGGCGATAGTGAGGATCTGAAAGCCAAAGCGATAGCGTTAAATGATCGCCACTCGCCTTGGGTCTATCGGATTCTGCCGCATCAATACCAGGCGCTATCTAAGCGCATGGCGGATATGCTCAAACAATAGTTGCTGAGATGTTTGCTAACACACAAAAAAGAGGGCGTTAGGCCCTCTTTTTTGTGTCGCATAGTCTTGGTTCTAGCCGACTTGTTTCATCGTCTGCGCAGTCTTTTGTTCCGGACCCGCAGGGGTTTGGTGAGCTTTGAGCTTGAGTTTGTGGATGCAAGATTCAAAGGTTTGCGAAATTAGCATGGCGTTACGCATGCGTTCGATTTCTGGCCAGGTTTGGCGAATACCTGCATCAACAAAGGCTTCGATATCTTTCGGGGTCGGGTTCGACAGGACTTTGGCAAATAAGCGCGGGTCGAATTTAGGAATCACGGTGACATCACCATAATATTGCTGGTTGAGCATTTTATGGGCTTCGCCGAGGGCGCGTTTGGCTAACGGATGGTCCACACTGTTCTTGGCAATTTCTAAGAACTCTTTGGTATTGGCTTCAACCGTGGTGCGAGTAATGCCTCGCGCCATGCCAAACAAGCCAGAGCGAGTTTTCACCTTTTTCTTGCTCATAAACGGCGCTACATGCGGGTTTACCTGGCTCACTACGTAGTGATTTACATCGTGCAAACGAGCGAGGCGTAGCATGGGCAAATCGGAGGTCAGGCTGCCATCTGACCATTTTAGCGTGGGGAGGTAGGGCACGATGTGACCGTCCACGTCTTTTGCTAGCAGCCTGACCGGTGGGAACACGGCGGGAATCGCGCAGGATGCCAACGAAGCAGTACGAATCAGTACATTGGGCCCAGTCAGGTAGTTCATGAGCCGCGGCATTTGGTTGCTAGCCACAGCTGAAATTGGGATGTTTAGAATACGGCCGGTGCGTTCAAAGGCTTCTTCAAAACTGAGGTCGCCGATATTTTCTTGCAGGCAATGAGATAGCTGCTTGCCGTCCATAATCGATTTGTTGCGGAAGGCATGTCGAATGCCATGGGTACGAAATGCCTGTAAATAGAGGTATTCGGGATCGAAGAAGGCCGGGATTTCTTCATCGGTGTGGGCGCAAATTGCGCCAGCGATAATTGAACCAGCGCTAGAGCCAGAGATCACACGCGGTAGCAGGCCTTCTTCAAATAGAGCTTGGCAGACACCGATATGAAACATGCCCAGAGTGGCACCGCCTGATAGTAATAAACCAGAGCGGCCGTAGCACTTGGCGGTACGCTTAAAGAAGCGAATTTTTTCGCCAAAGGGTAGCTCTTCAAAATCGTTGTCGCAGATCCACTCTAGCGCTTCTGCAACCTCGGTGATGTATTCGGTGACGATGTTTTTGGTGCCCACCCGCGCATGTTGGTATAGCACTGGGTTCGCCATGTTGCCGAGGTTGCCGTGCAAACCTTCGTGAAGCCAATACACCAATTCACGCACGTCGTTATTGGCGCGCAATTGGCGCAATTCGGTGAGGCGATTACGCAGTAGGCGCCATGAGTAGTCGTCGCACTTATCTTCGGCTTTCCAATCATCCAAACCCTCAAGTTCATCCATACGCTCAGCAATGCTGCGCCATTCCTGGTAGGTGGTAGCGTTGTCTAGCTGAGTTTGTAGTGATTTCAGTGGGTCAGTACTGAATAAAGCCATTGGCGAGCGTCCTAAAAATTCGGAGGTCGCTTAGGTTAGTACCAACTGCTTAATTGTGCAAAGCACAAAACGAACTTTGCCTGCTTTTTACGAATTAAGTTTGTAATTTGGTCGTTATATTGTTTCTAGAACCGTCGCTTTTACAGTTATTTTTCCGACTGAGCCAAGATCGGTATGTCACTGTGGTTACTGTTCTGGTTTTTTACAACATCGGTTGTCGCTGTGGTTTTGCTGTCGAGTTCTAAAAAACTAATTCTGCGTTGATTGCGGGTTCTTAGGTTCAATAAATGATAGGGCTTTTTCATCCTGATAGGTCTCCTTTTATTCGCTTATGCCTGTCTACTGACCGCTGTATTGGGTTTTAATTCCACTACCTTGTTATTATTGGTTTGGTGTTGCTGGAATAGTTTTTCAGCCCAATTAATCAGCTCGATCGTACCGTCATGCTTTTCTACCAAGGCGGTGCAGCTCTCTACCCAGTCCCCGCAGTTGTAGTATTGCACGCCGTCTATATCGCGAATTTCGGCATTATGAATATGGCCGCAGACAGCACCATCAAGCCCACGGTTACGGCATTCGTATGCCACTGAATCTTCAAAGTCAGAGATAAAGTTAACCGCCGCTTTGACTTTCTTTTTCGCGTAATCGGAGAGCGACCAATAGGGCTTGCCTAGGCACCGACGTGCGAAGTTATAAACCGTGTTGAGTTTAATTAACGCGGTGTAGGCATTGTCTCCAGCTATGGCCACCCAGTGGTGGTAGCGGGTCACTACATCAAACATGTCGCCGTGTACCACCATTAAGCGGCGTCCGTCTGCGGTTTCGTGAATCGCTTCGTTAACGACTTTGATGTTGCCCAGTTGTAGATTGAAATCGACAAAGCGGCGTAGAAAGTCATCGTGGTTACCGGTGACATAAATGACCTCGGTGCCTCGCTTAGCCCGAGTCAGAATTCGGCGCACCACATTGCTGTGTTCTTGGGGCCAGAAGAATTTCGACTTTAAGCGCCAGCCATCGATAATGTCGCCCACCAAGTAAAGCTGTTCACTTTCATGTTCTTTTAAGAACTTGGCGAGCAGGTTGGCTTGGCAGCCAGGTGAGCCTAGGTGGACATCCGAAATCCAGATGGTGCGGTAGTCCGGTCGTTTGTTGTTGGTTTTATTCGTTTTCATTTTTTTCCTCGCTGCTTTAGGCAGCATGGCGCGCGACTTCAGCGCAGCCGTTGGTTTTAGTTGTTAGTTCTTCAATATGTTGTAAAAGCCGCTGCGCTGCGTAATCGCGCGCATCACCGGCGTGGGCATTCATGCGGCTTCGGTAAGCGAAGCTGTTGGCCAGAAAGGTCTCAATGATGTCGCTGTTGATCCGCTGCAGACTGGTGCGTTTGCCTATCCCCATGCGCTCTACCATGAATGCATTCAGGTTTTGCTCGAAGCAGTCCTCCGGCATGACCAATACGGGCTTCTTTAGGTAAAGGCATTCGCCCATGGTTTGGTTGCCACAAGTCGATAACAAAGCACGGCAGTTGGCGAGGTCTTTGGCAAACTCCGTTTTACTGAGGGGTTTAAACTCAAGTTCGCCTTGCTTGGCACGCTCGCCCACACCATAGATCTTGACCGGCAAGCCAAGAGTTCGTAACGCCTGTTCCACATGGGGTAGGAACTGATGCTCACCCTTGTTGAAATAGGCTAAAAGGTAGTTTCCTGTGGTCGGGTTAAGTTGGCGAATCTCATCGCGAATAATTGGGCCGACGACTTCAATATCTTCACTTTTCGGCAGTGCGCTATAAAAACTGGTGATGAGGGTGCGGTCTGCTTTGGGGAGCAACCAGTGGTAACCCAGGCGGTCGAGATGCCCGCGTAACCATTGCCCTCGCGGAAATGGCGGCAAGCAATGGTTGATGATGCCGACATGGTCAAAGCTGATTAATGGCACATTCAGGTCTTTGGCGATGCGTGTGGTCCAAATTTCGGAGTCGGTGATGATGACATCCACGCCCCAGTCCGTCAGTTCTTGCTTGAATTGTTGATAGAAGCGCCCCTTAAATAGGGCGTCCTTCACAATTGGGTAGTTGCCCACAAGGGTATGTGGGGTAGAAAGCTTGCCGCGCTGATCATAGCGGTAGCCAATGCAAGGTATCTTGGAGGTCGGGAATTGGCTGGCTAACGCGTCATAGGCGTCGTTGCCGGCAAACACCCTCACGTCGTGCTGGGCCATTAGGGCCGGTAGTACGGCTGCAGTACGGGTGGCATGGCCGCGTCCATAACCCATCACGCCGTAAGCAATTTTGAACTTCGATTTGTTGCGTTGGTCTTGTTTCATGCTCGCAATTTGAGCAACTGAGTGTGACAGCGTGTGGACGATTTAATGACTGTTTGATGAAAGGGCTTAGGACTATGGGCTTTTGCCAAGCCTGAGGGTGAGCGTCATAAAGGTTTAATGAATATGTCATGTTGCTTTCAACAGGGTTCCTGACACTGCGCGCCAATATGAATAGTTAAAGAGACTTCATGGAATGAGCATGGTTACTAACAACGCCGCGTGGCGCGTTGAGGTTGAGCCGCTATCGACGTCGAATGGACGTTACGAAGCCAGTTTGGCGGTAACGGGCGAACAAGTGAGGGAGTCGCAAGCGCTCCGATATCAGGTGTTTGCAGAAGAGATGGGTGCCCAGTTACATAGCGACGAGACGGGCATCGATAAAGACGACCTAGACCCGTGGTGTATGCACCTGCTAGTGCGGGATACCGAAACTGGCCGCTTGGTGGGAAGTACGCGACTGCTGGATGGTGATAGCGCGCGGCAGTTTGGTCGTTTTTACTCGGCCAGTGAATTTGATTTATCGGCTATTGAGGTATTGCCCGGCCGCAAGCTCGAAGTCGGGCGCACTTGTGTGCATGCTGAATTCCGTACCGGAGCGGTAATCGGGGCACTGTGGCAAGGCTTGGCGGAACTCATGTACCGCGAGCAATACCAATGGTTATTTGGGTGCGCGAGCATTACCTGGGAAGAGGGTGGTGCGAATGTGCATGCCATCATGGACCGCTTTCGTCGCAACTATTTAAGCCCGGCGAACCAACGTGTAACACCTCGATTAGCCGTGCCCGCGTCTGTAGATGGCGATAATTTGACCGCGTTACGCATTCCGCCTTTGTTAAAAGCCTATGTCAGCTTAGGGGCTAAGATTTGCGGAGAGCCATGCTGGGATCCGGATTTCAACGTGGCAGATGTGTTTGTTCTGCTAGAAGCCAGTAAGTTATCTAAACGTTATGTTCGTCACTTCGCCCGCAGCGAATAAAAGTCCACAGCCCGTAGATGAGCCGGCAGCTGTGCTGGGTTTCCCGGGTTATGTGCGCCGGGTGCTTCGTTGGCCTGGGTTAGTTAGCCACTTGGTTAAAGGGGTCGTACTTAGCCGGTCGCTAGGACGACCTTCCGATGCGCTTCGGGTCGCTAAATGGCAGGCTGATTTGTTGCGCTGCTGTGGTGTAGAGCTGGTGGTGAAAGGCCAGCCCTCTGAGGAGCCTTGCTTGTGGGTCTCCAACCATATTTCTTGGCTTGATGCTCCCGTGTTAGGCAGTTTGGCCAGCACGGTGTTTGTCGCGAAACACGAAGTTAGCGAGTGGCCGGTGATTGGTGACTTGGTCAAAGGTGGCGGCACCATTTTTATCAAGCGTGGTGCCAATCAGGCCAACGCGGTACGCGATGAAATGGTTGGCTGTTTGAACGCGGGCCGTAGCGTGGTGGTGTTCCCCGAGGCCACCACAACGCGTGGCGATAGGGTGAGCTATTTGTTTCCAAGATTAATGTCGGCAGCGCTGTTGGCCGATGTACCCGTACAACCCGTGACCGTGGATTATGGTCTAGGCAGCCGAGGGCAGCAGTTGGCTCCTTATGTTGATGACATGCGTTTTTTGCCGCATTTGAAAGGCCTGCTTAGCGAAAAAAAACTGGTTTGCACCGTGGAGTTTTTGCCGCTCATCGACGAACCTACTTCGCGCGATGCGCTGGCCAGCAAGGTGCGTCAAGTGCTTGCCCATAATCTTCAGTTGCCGGCAGGCCAGCGACAAAAAAACGATATCAACTTGGCTGAGTTGGTTCAGTTCTTAAAAAGCCGCCACGGTATTTAGCGCCACGCCTGCTAGTTCTAAGTTGACTGTTTTGGCCAGCTAAATATATCTATCGAGGATAGCCCTCGCCGCGGTCCGATGCGGTAGACTGCAAACTGTAAGTACTCTAGATATAACAGTAATAAAAAGTGGGAGAACCGATGTTTGCTAGGTTTTGGAAGCCCTTGGTGTTTGCCTTTGTGGCAGTCAATTTGGGCTTGATCATGTTTGGTAAAACCTACGTCTATAAAGCGGTGATTTACCAGTCGCCTAATATTGATGATATTGGCTTATTTCCTCACCGTACCGTGGCTGCGGGCACACAGGCTTTACCATGGGCTAAAGCCAATGACTATAACCAGCAGCCATATCCGAAAACGTTAATCGATACCCTAGAGTATTTCGATACCACTCAATTTTTGGTGATCCAAAATAATCAACTGAAAACTGAAAAGTATTGGGAAGGTTATGCGCCCGATGATCCGTCGCGAGATTATAAGAACTCCAATTCGTTCTCGGCGGCTAAGTCGATCGTTTCCGTACTCATTGGGGCTGCCTTGCAGCAGGGTTATATCGAGTCGATTGACCAACCCGTGGCGGATTATGTTGAATCATTTAAGAATGGTGCGAAGGCGGACATTACGATTCGACAAGTATTGGAAATGACCTCTGGGCTGGATTTCATGGAGGCGTACAAAAAGCTATTGTCGGACACGGCGGAAGCTTATTACGGTAAAGATTTACGTGCGCAAATCGATGCGCTGGGCATCGAAGAAGTGCCGGGCACCACTTGGCGCTATAAAAGTGGCGATACCCAAGTCTTAGCCCTGGTATTGGAAGCTGCAACCAACAAAACGTTGAGCCAGTTTGCGAGTGAAGCATTGTGGTCAAAAATCGGGGCTGAGCACGACGCACAATGGAGCTTGGACGATGAAAATGGTCTAGAAAAGGCCTACTGCTGTTTCTACTCTAATGCTCGTGATTTTGCTCGAATTGCTGCGCTGTATATGAATGCGGGGAAGTCTCCGTTTGGCGAGCAAATTGTGCCGGTCAGTTATGTTCAGCAGTCGGTGGTGCCGAATGGCGTGCCCGAACCCGAAAAGCGGGCGCCCTCACATTGGTATGGCTTGCAGTGGTGGACCTTGTTTTACGAAGGCTATCCAATTTTCTACGCACGTGGAATTTTGGGCCAGTACGTGTTGGCGATTCCAGATTTGGAGATGATTATTGTGCGTTTGGGTCACCGGCGTAGTGAGGTTAAAGTCAATCATCATCCAACCGATGTCTATGCCATTCTGGACGGGGTGTTTGAAATGTTTGCCGTGCCACTAGAGGCTGACGAGTTCGACAACCTTGCTCATCAAGCAAAGCATACAGCCGTAGCTCAGTAAAACATCACCAACAAACAACAAGAAGAACCCAATGAAAAGTTTTGCCGCAAGTTATGAAATCCCGGCCACCGTGGAACAGGCGACAGCGTTATTAACAACGCAACAGTATGTGGAAGAAAAGTACCGTTCACTGGGCGCGGTAAATCTGCGTGTCACGGTGTTACAAGACGATACGGAACGCTTCCATAGTAAGGTTGAGCGGATTGTAAATATGCGTGAAAAAGCGCCCGGCTTTGCTAAAAAACTGGTCAAAGAAGAGATGACCGTAGTGCACGAAATTTGGTGGCATAAACAGGGTGACACCAAGCAGGGTGGCTTTAAAGCTGCGCTACCCGGCGTTAACGGGGGGATTGAGGCAGAGCTGTTCTTAGAACCTACTGAGAGCGGTAAAGCGCAAATACGTATTGCGGCTAATGTGCAGATTAATATCCCCCTGATTGGCGGTAAATTAGAAAGTTATATGGCCAATACGGCGGCAGAAAAGTTTGAAGCGGATATTGACGCCACGCGGGCCTATTTGCGTAAACATTTAGCGGGTTAGCTCGTGCTCGCTATAGCGCATCCATTCATCCAGTCCGCAAGCCAAAAGCGCTAGTCAGACGCACATTGGTAGCCGCCCTATGGCGTGTTTGGCAGGGCAAAAATAGTTGCAAACTGCGCACTGCTTGGCTATATCCAGTAATGCTTACTGCGACATCCATAACGATAATGCAGGACTGGGATCATGAAATATTTTCTATCAATTGTTTTGGCCTTGGCGGCGAATGCGGGCGTGTGGGGCATTGCCGCGGCGGATACCCATGCAATAGCAACCGAATATCAGCAACTACTTAAGCAAGAGCCCCAATTGGCTGGGCAAATCGCTTTTGACTTGCGCCTAGGTGATGTTGCTCTGAAGGCCAATGACCCCAGTGCTGCAGTGTTTGCATTTCAGCGCGTGCTGACCCAAGAGCCAGACAATGCTGAGGCGCACCTGGGTATTGCCCGCGCTTACTTTGACCTTGGCGAAGATGCCTCCTCAAGGCGCCATTTTGAGCTCTTGTACGCAGTTGCTGATCTAGAGACGCAGCGCTTTTTACAAACCTATTTAACAGCCTTAGACCAGCGTAGTGGGGTACGAAAACCTACCACTGCTGCCTATGCGGCACTCAAGCTTGGCTACGACGATAACATTACCCAAATTCGTGACGGCCAGCCGCCAGGGAGCTTTGGTGTGTTTGCGATTCAGTCTTCACGCTTTAGTAATGCCGCCTTTGGTATTAAGCACCAGCGGCCGATCGGTGCGGTGTGGCATTGGCAGGCTGCGGCGAAGGGCGAGTACGAGAAGTATCACGATTTCAGCGATTATGATTTGCAGCGTTTGGGCGTTAACGGCGGTGCCGGAGGCCGGATTAATGCTTGGCGCTGGAATACCTCTTTAGGATTAGACGAAATTAGACGTGACAATCAGCGGCTGTACAGCAGTGTGGCCGTGGCGGGTGTGGCAGAGCACCGCGTCGATGGCTTTTGGAAAAAAGTGGGTCTGCGCCTGCAGGAACGAGACTACGGCGGTGGCCTCGGTACTCGTGATGTAGACGGTTATGAAATGGTGTTTGGCGTACGTCATGCGGGCAACAATATTCGTTGGACCGATCTTAGCCTTGATGTTTATTGGGGCGATGAGTCGGCAAAAAATGATCCTGCCAACACCTTTGGGCGAGATTACATCACCGCCAAATTACGCTGGTATGTGGCACTGCGTTCAACTCTGCGTTTGGTGGCGGGGTATGACTACAGCAATTCTGAGTTCAAAGATAACGGTGCGCAAACCTTTATACCGGGGGTGAGCCGCGATGATGACTTCCATTCGTTGTTAGTGCGTCTGTCGATGGCAAATTTGTGGTGCGACGGACTCGACCTTGATATTGAAATTAGTCGCGACGAAAACCGCAGTAATATTTCAACCTTAAGCTTCGATCGAGACCGAATCAGTATCGGCTTGCGTTACCACTGGGGAGTGTAGTCATGAATATTGTTATACGCCTATTGACTAAACTGGTATTGCTGAGTTTGCTATTGGTGGCGCCGTCAGCCACGGCGGCAGAGGCGGGGAAAGCGCTTTTTGTATTTGGTGATGTAAAGCTGGTATCAGCTAAAGGCAAGCGAGTGAGTTTGCAGAAAAATGGCGTGTTGGCGGAAGGCGATACTGTTATCACCGGGAATAAGGCTCGCGCGCAGTTGTTGATGAGTGATAACACCAAAATCGCACTGCGACCCAATAGCGAATTTGTGATTGACGCGTTTCGTTACCAGGCTAGCTCGCCAGCCGCAGATGCTAACTTGGTGGCGGCAGCCAATACTGCTGACAATGCCGCTGAATTTAATTTATTGAAAGGTGGCTTTCGTAGCATCACCGGGCAGTCAGCGAAAACCAATCCCGAATCTTTTAAGGTGAAAACACCGGTAGCGGTGATTGGTATTCGTGGTACGGACTTTCTTGGCCGGCTCTGTGGGGATGCAGATTGCGGCCCAGATGCGCCCGCTGGGCTTTATCTTGGCGTTAACGGCGGCGCTATTTACGCTGCCGTCAATGGTGAGGAGTTCGACGTATTTGATGATCGTTTCGGCTTTACCAATGGCACCGGTTTTAGTCATCGCGCATCGTTGCCACCCGGTATTTTGGATAGTGGTTTAGGCGTCGCCCCAAGTACCAGCAACAAGGCAAGTAATCGTTTCGTCTCAATTGCCTCAGATCCCGTTGCGTTGTCATTGCCGGTCAGTCAGCAGACACCTGCATCGCGTGGTGGCAATGTAGAAGAGCCCGCTGGGCACGAGGACGGCGGTACTAACTAATTATCGTCTAGCGTGGGGAATGGGCTGCGCGCTGTGGATGGCTATGGCAGTATGCTAAGTGTTATCCACTGTTGAGAATATTGCGATGCACAGGCTGACCTTACTGACGTTATTAAAGCGAATAATCTGGCGAGGGAATTATTTTCCGGCCCATTGCCGAGTCCCTTTGAGATTAGTCGGTAGTTTATTGGGCATCGCGATGCTATCGGCCTGTGCGACGGTATCTACCGAAACCAGTGACCAGTACGCCGCGGAGGCCTCTTGGCCGGTACTTTACGAGCCAGGCTATAAAGAACATCAAGCTCGCATGGCACAGTCCGCTGATTCGCAGCAGCTAGCGGCTGGCAAGTTGCTCGGCAGCATTCAATATGGGCCGGGTGTGGTTTCCATGAGCAAAGTGGCAGGCGCACAGCAGGCGGTTAAGGCGATGTTAGATCAGTTAGGTGCTGACGCTGCGCAGGGCAGCTATATCGTGCGGGGTTATGCCGTGAACGACAGAGGCGTTGCCAGGGCTCAGCAAACTGCGCATTGGCGGGCAGAGTCTCTTTATTACCGCTTGGCCAAAGCGGGTATTCCCAAGGCGTCGATGTTAATTGAGACGCGCGTGTTGAGCCCGGATGCGGGTGCGGCAGGCCGTCAAGCTCAGTTGATTACGCGTTAATGACGATAGCGGCCAATCGAGGCCGCTATAGCGCTTAGGATTGCGGTTCGGCTAGCAGCGGTTGAACGTTGGCGCCGAACCAGCTGCCCATAATTTTGATGCCGTCAAGGCCGGGTAGCTGGCCGATTTTGTCATCGACCTCATTAATCAGCTGATCTTTATAGTCGTTGCCGAATAGATCGGTAAAGAGGCGTGCGACTTCATCGTGTGTTTTTACGCCGGCACCAACGGGGCTCCAAAACCGCTCTAACATGAAGCGCACTAATTTGCGGTGGCTCGGATTGGCTTCGAGCCGTTTTTTGGCGTTGTTGTAATACCAAGAAAAATGCACACGCTCTTGTTTCATGATGCGTTTGCAAATTTCATCGAGTACGGGGTTGTTGGTGGTGTCACGAATACGTTGGTAACCCGAGTGCGTGGTAAATTCTTGCACCGCGCCCCAGGTCATATAAAGCGTGACAAAGCGTTCATTGAGTAAGCGCGATATTTTGCTGGTGATCCAGGCCAATAGTTTTTCTTTGCGCGTGGCGCGTCGGCGTACTTCAGCGATGCGGTTGGGTTCTAGCTTAGTGCCGCAAACTTCCAGCACTTTGGCCAGCGCCTCGCCATGAAAATATTCTTCGTAGTTCCACGCGGATAAGAAACCGATGACCTCAGGGTCATCCACCGCGGTGGTGTGCAAGATATCGCGCATGTACATGATGGTTTGGCCTTCGATATCAGTGAAGTAGGTCAGTACAAACTCCTCCTCTTCGGTGAGGCCGGCTTGAGTGGCTGCCTCCCAGTCGATATCGGTTACATCCAGTTTGTTTGAAATTTCTAGTACGCGGGCGGTCTTCATGAGGGGTAGTTTGGCTCGTGGCTATTGTTCCAGCGCTTTGCCAATGGCATTGCGGAAACGGTTAATGTTGTAATTGTCTTCGTCAGCGAGTGATTCGAATAAGGGTCCGCTGATCTGACTAAAGCGACTAGGATTTAGTTCCCGAAGCAGTAGTTGAACAGCAAAGGCGGCTTGTTCGGCGGCGGCATAGTCGTCAAACAACCCGGTTTTGCCGCCATGAGCAATCCGTTCTAGCAGGGCGCGGCGTTGTTTGTCAGATAACTGCACCTTGCTTTGCGCTCGCTGCAGCTCCTTAAGCAAGGCAAGGCCTTGGATCGCTTGTTGTTTTAATGCCTCAGTTGAGGTGGTCGATGCCTGATGGATGGCGTGTAGCCAATCGACAAGCTGCTGGTGTTTTTCTGGCTGCAAATGGGATGTGAGCGCCCACACCATCATAATATGGCTGTCCGCAATACGAATGGTACCCGGTGGAATAGGTTTGCTGCTGCGCGGTTTCCACGTGGTATTGCTCATGGAGTCGTGGCAAGCATGGCAGTCAAAGAAACTCAGTTCGGGATAAATGGTTGTGGGGTTTAACCAATCGGATGCCATTAAATCCAGCCAAGTTGCCGCGTTGTGATAAACCCCAGCAATCCAAACTTGGATTGGATCCGTGCCTTGTTTACGGGCCCGATAGTCGTCATCAAGCCGATAATGGGCCGGTTGAATTTCGGTAAAAGTCTGTAGCTCGAAGCTTAGCCGTGGATGCCCTGCACCCATGATTTGGTGGGTAGCAAACTTGTCTTTGGTGCCCATATGGCAAGACAGGCACAGCTCGGCGCGGGCCACAGGGTCGGCGGTGGGGTACATGCCCTGCGCCACGTTGTCGGCGACGGTTTGATCTTTATTAGTATGCGACTTAAGCCAGTTCTCAGCGCCGCCGTGACAGGCTTCGCAACCCACACCATCGCTATGCGTGAAACGGCGGCCACGGGCTTCGGGGGGCGGGTTGTCGAGGTGACAATCCATACAGATTTTGGCTCGGTGTGCGGGCTGCTCTAAGCCGAGGTTGTATGCAATTCGCTGTGACTCTTCGCTGCGCAGGGTTTGCATCCCTCGGCTGTGAGGATCCAGCCGGGACCAGGTAACAAATTCGTTTTGCAACACACGAGTATTTTCCAGCGGTTGTAACGAGCCGTGGCAGGTGCTCGAGGCACAGGTGGCAACACCCAAGTGTTTCTCGCCAGCGTCCTGAGGAAGCGTTGGTGGGCTCGCCCAACTGGCTAAACTAAGAAGCCCAAGGGCAAGACCTAATAATGCGTTACGGATCATCATTTCCGTTCCTCCAGCAAACGTTTATTGACCTTGGAGGTAGGCACATACCAAGGCTTGCCGTTTTTATCGAGGTAAAGTTTTTCCATTTCTTGTTTGTTAAATGGGCGTGAGCCCAAGCGCCCAAATACGGCCATCTGGCCACCGGTTTCATCGGCACCGCGATCACGCTCAAGACCTTTCGATAAAGATAGCGCAGGGGCCGGGGTTTTGTACCAAGCAATTAATTCAGGTTTTGGTGCTGGGCTAAAACCGTAAAAATTGGGCTGGGTGTCAGGCGCAGTTAGCTGGATTACTTTTAAGCCGTGTACGCCATCCGCTACATAGGCAAATAGGCTGGCGTTGGTGCTTGCAACGACCACGTCGCGCGCGTCTTTAATTTCACCGTCGGCATCAAAGTGCTCGACCAGTTGTGGCTTGGTGGGCTGAATAATATCGACCACGGCGATACCGTTTTCACCATCGGCCACATAGGCGTAGGTGCGGGCTAAGTGCAAGCGTTGTGCATTCGCCAATGGAATATGTGCTTCAGATACGAAGCGCGGCCGTTCGGGGTGGGTGACATCGACCACGCGCAGGCCAGCCGCTGCGGTAACAAACAGGTATCTAAATTGCAGCGCAGTGGCACGTGGGTCGTGCATTTTCAGCTCGGCCACGACTTTCGGCTCTAGCGGCTTGTCCAGATTGAGAATTACCACGGCATCGTCGGTGGTGATATAGATGTAATAACCGGCAGCCGTAATATGCTTGGCGCCGTTCAACACGCCTTTGGGGTTCCACGTCAGCGCGCGTTTGAGGTGGTTGTTACGGAATTCACCATCCGCCAAGGTGTTGATGTCTGACAGGATCAGACCTTCTTCGCTGTCGGTGATTAAGGCGTAGTTATAGATCGGGTGGAACGGCTGCTCTTCGTTCACATCGCGCATCAGCTCGCCTTGATTGCGCTCTGGCGCAATTGGCTGGGTAGTAGACAGCGATAGGCAAGTAGCGTTAGCACTTTCCAGTTGGGTGTCGTGGCCTAACTCAGAAAACGGCGCTTCGATAATGCGCTGGCTGATGCCCTTATTCGCAATGCTGGCAACGTCGTACACATTCATGCCTTTACTGCCTTCCGCCGCGAATAGGTATTCGCCACGCAGCTGCAAGCAGCCAATGGCTTGGCCGCTGTTGTGGTGTGCGGTAGCAAGTTCTTGCTTGCGGTCCTGATGCTGCTGGAAGAAGTCTGGATACGCATACTGCTGTAAGTAGCTGCCAATCACCGCCTGTGGCTCATCCCATTCGGTGACCTGAACGGCGGAAACGCCGTCTTCGGTGCCTAGGTAGGCGTGGTAGCCCAAGAAGTCGTAGAAGTCGGTGCCTTGCAGCAGCAGTTGCGCCATGATCGCGTTGTTGTCGTTGTCTTCAGACAAGTGGCAATCATCACAGGTTTTGGTTTCTTCCTTACGCGCGGTATGTGGGAAGTGCGGGTTAAAGGCCTGTGAGCTATAGCCGCTGGCGGCAATTGGCGGTTGCTGAACATAAATTTTCTCGCGGTTAGCGTTGGTGGACGACAAAGTTAGTGCCGAGGTCGAGCGGATGGGGGCGATTTTGTGGCCCTTCACCGTGCTGTGTTTACCCAGCATAAAGGTTTGATCACGCACCACTTGTGGGTTGTAAGTGGCGTAGTTGCGTGTTTCGCCGCCTTCATAGTGGTGGCGCTCGGTTTTCCAGTTGGCTTCAATCGGAAGGTGACAGCCGCCGCAGGAGGTGGTCCAACTGGTATGACAGGCATAACACTCCATTTCTTCGTTGGCGTGGGCCAGTTCTTTGCCGACATATTCCCAACCCCAATCTAAGGTATCGGTATTGGTCGACATGAGTTTGGCTTTGGCCGCTTTCTTGTTGTATTGGCGACTACCTTTGCTAACGGTGTCTTTTACCAGCGACATTTCCCATTCAAGGCCGGGGGTGACTGCTGAACGTTGGATCAACTTCTTGCCAACCCATTCAAAGCGTTTCTGGCCATCGGGGTTGCGAATCAGGCTGAGGTCGGTGCGTTTGCCGGGGCCAGCAGGGCCTGACGTTTTGAGGTCTGGGTAGTCGCTGACGGTGCCGTGGCAGTCGACACAACCAATCTCAACGGCGGCAGCCACCTCGCCGTAAATATGACCATCAGAGTGGGCATCTTGGGCATAGTGGCAATCCACGCAGTGCATACCCACATCAAGGTGGATAGAGGACATATGCACGCCCTTATCGAATTTTTTCGGGTCGTCGTTTGCTACGACTTTGTTATTTTTGGTGAGTAGGTTGCCGTCGCGGTCACGTTTGTAAATGGCACGGAAGTTCCAGCCGTGACCGTGATAATCCGCAAACTGGGTGTCGTTCAGCTCAGGGTTCATTTCCGAGACTTGTTTTAAGAACTCAACATCACGCCATTTGCCGCGTACCGCAGCACCTTCTGGGTTGCGCTCGTTAGTTTCGTGTTTCTCAGCATCGCTAGGGTAGTGCTGCTTTTCTGGCCACATGGCGGGGGCGTCGGACTCGTAGTCCCACATGGTGTAACCCAGATAGGTGTTAATAAACATATTGGGTTGGTGCATATGGCAGACGATGCACTGGCTAGATGGGATGGCGCGGGTAAATTTGTGCTCTAGTGGGTGGCCAGATTCATCTTTTGGAATGGTGGGGTCGACCGTAATGGTTTTGCCTTCGTGGCCGTATTTGCCGTAACCGGCGGAGTTTTTCTCGCTACGGTCATTGGCATAGATGACATGACAGCCGGCACAGCCAGAATGGCGGTAGTCGCCGGGCTGATCATTAGTGCCCATGAACCAGCTCATGGGATCGTTAAGGCGGGTTTTAGTCATGTTAAGCACGGGCACGGAAATACGTTGGCCGGTGCCGGGGCCGCGGTTAGACTGCTTAAAGTCGGGCCGACCGGGCTCTTCTAGGCGCTGGATCAACCCCAGTGAGTTAGGGTTGCCGGTTTCGGGAAAAAGGTTGGTCAGGTTGCGGCCACCGCGCTCAAATACGCGGAAAATATCGCCGGGCTTGAGGGTTTCCCAGGCGGGTAGCGGGTTAATGCTGGGCACGATATTGTGCTTGCGAGCGATTTCGTCACTTTCTGCCGGGCGGCCTTCTAGCGCCGCGGGCTCACCATCAGGCGTATAGGCTTCACCAATAATTGGGCGTTTATAGGGCAGGATGCCGTTGTTGTACGCGGCCGCGGCCCAGAACATGGCAGCGTTGCTCATGAGGCTGCGTTCTGAGGCTTTAATGATGTCGAGGTGGCAAGCACCACAAGCTTGGCGCGCTACGCGGTAATCCGAGGGGTTAACAAAGCGCACAAACTCGGGGCTTTCTTTGTTGAGTAGGGTGTAGCTGCGTTCTGGGTTGGCCGAAGATGGATAGTGCCAAGCGTCCGGATACAGCGGTTGTACGTGGGCTTGGTCTAGAGCCGCTTGGTAGGCGGGGGGATAGCTTTTGCTGTGATCTTTATGGGCTGCGTCGTCTTTGTCGTGACCCAAGTTGTGATCTGAGTCGTGGCCTTTGGCCATGCCATTGTCGCTATAACCGTCGGGTTTGAATATTTCGGCGTTGCCGCCGTGGCAGTCAACACAGCCGAGGTTGATGCCGTCATTGCTGTGCATGTTGTAGGCATCGGTTTGGCTGTGGCACGACATGCAGCCAACACTTTTTATTTCAGCTTCTTCTGGGCTTTGTTGCGCTGGCGCAGGCGGGTAGTGGGGGTAGCTGATATCGCGTGGCGTGCCTAACCCTCCGCCTGCGCCATAAGCCGCTGCAGTGCAAACAAGCATGAATAAGCTAAGCAGAGCAGCAGTGAGTCGGCTTAGTGGTTGGCGGTTAGTGGCTGGAGCAAGCATGAATAACTACTAATACATTAAGGTCAGGTTGGCTAGGATCGAATAAGGCGCTTGGTCAGTGCCGTACAAGTCCTCAAAGCCTTTGCCAGGAATGAGATAGGCGGCCGATAACCGGCCAACAATATTTTGGGTGGCGAAAGGCCGATAGGTAGCGGCGATGGATAGATCAAAGCCGATTTCACTGTCGATTGCGCCTTGGTTGCGCGCGGCTTCCAGTACCGCGGTTTCAGCAAACCACAGATGGTTAAAGTTGAAGCTAAGACGGGTTTCGGGTGTGAGATCTAAGTCGGTGCCTACGCCTAACAAGGTAATACCCGGATTGGTGAAGTTGGATTGGCCTTGTTCTTTCGAGGATCGCAGGCTATTGAGAATACCGTTACGGCCCGACAAGGCGACGCGGCCACCGCCAATCAGCGGTACGGTTTGGCGTATCCAATAACTGGTGTCAGCGCCGGCAAACAGTGGGTTCTCGAACACCGCATCAAAACCGTTGGCGTCATTGTCGTATGGGTCGTCGTCACCCGAGGCGTGTAAGAAAGAAAAACGCCAGCGCACCCAGCTTTGATCAAAGCCCAGTTCGGCCGCCAAGAAATAGGCAGAAATATCGCCGGCTTGGTTATTGAAGGTGCCGCTGCTTTCATCACCAAAGGCGTAATAGCTAGACAGGGTGATATTAAGGCGGTCCCAGTGGCCATCGCCGTTATAACCGAGGTAGGTCACGTCGTAGTCGCGAGCAACTTCGATACCAATTGAGGCTGGGCGCACGATAAAACCGTTGGCATCGAATAAGGACTTACCGGCTTCGCGGTTGCGGTTATGCAGGATCACGAACTGGGAAAAGTAGCCGAGTTTCGGTTGGTCTTGCCAATAGAGGTTGGCGACAAACACATCGTCATCGCGTAGGCCAGCATCGACATCGTTAAGGCCGCTATTGGTGTCTTTCTCAAGTCGGCGGAACCAAGCTAAGTTGTACTGAAAAATATTGTTGTTACGAATGCCGAATAGTCGAACACCAAACTGCTGATCGTTGAATAAAAAGCCTCTAAAGTCGGCGTTAAAGGGTTGAATACCAATGCGAACCGAGTCGAAATCGTAACGATCTGACACGTTGCGAATGTGGTAATCAAATAGCGCCGCTTGGATCCCAATATGGTTGTCAGTGCGGTGCCGGCTTGCAGCCGGATCGGCGCGGGTAATACCGCGTTCATCCGTGTCCAGAATGTTGTAGTTAATGACCGGGGTAAAGCGGAATTCGTAGTCGGGTGGCTTGAAAGTGGTGTTGCCCTTGTAGAGCACGGTTTCCAGAATCAGGTTGCCAGCCGTCACCGTGGTGTCGCCATCACCAATCAAATTGAGTTGGCCGGGTTGTTGCGTAGTGGCGTTACCGATGGGCACGGGGAAGTTGCGTGGTTCGTAGATTAAATCCGCAATGCCAATTAGGCTAAAGAACCAGTCTTCGCCAAAAATAGGCCGGTCGCCCTTAACCCAGTTATTGTTGTTGTAGGGGTCCCACAGGTTTTCCGGATAGCCCAGTGCGCTCACGATTCGCCAGCGGTCGGGGACCAAAATAGCCTCGGGTAGGCGCTCAACTATGCGGGCATCATCATCACTCGCACAGTGGTCTTCATCCCAGCGCAGCACCGCTGAACCGGGTAAATTGAGATCGTGATTTTGTTTGCCGCCAATCGGGCAGGGGCTTGGGTTACTGCTTTCCGCGAGTGCTGCATTACCGACAAGATTACCGACCAGTTGTGCCGCTATCGCCGCATAACCCGCGACCTTAAGGATGTTATTTGCCATCACACACATCCTCTTCGTTGCTATCCAAAAACGGGTTTTGCGGGCAGTTGATATAACGCAAACGGGTGCCTTGTGGCGTTAGCTGGTCAGCCCGAATATTTTTCGGTGCATTGTTGATGCCATTGGGGTCATTTAAGGCCTCGGCTGCTTGATGTACGCCTAGGAATGAAATCATGTCATCTTGATCCACGCCGTCGCCTGAAACGCCGATTCCGCCTACTAGGTCGTTACCTCGGTAGATGGGTACAGAGCCGGGAAAAATTTGGGTGCCATTGCCCAGCTTGGTAATCGGTGCACCTGGCGGGGTTAGGCCAGCGCTAATGCCGCTGTGACCGGCGCAGCCTTTAGCGACGTCGCTTAACCCAGGCAGGTCGGCCACGAAACCTACATGTCGCACAATGGCGTTGTAGCTAATGTCGAGCTGGAAGCCGGAAGAGAATACGCTCCATTGTGCAAACGGTTTGCTTAACGGTCCATTAGGGTTGCCGTTAATGCCATCCGGGTAGAAGGGGCGAGAGAGGTTGCCGCCGGATCGATCTGCAAAGGCAAAAGCGGCATCAGCCAAGGCAGTGGGTGAACCGACAAAATTACGTACCGCGGTGGTGTAGTCGCTGAGGACGATTTGGCTGCCATGAGGTGCCGACACGTCTTGGTCTAAATATTCGGCATCGGGGAGGCTGGCGATCACGCTGGCCGCGGTGGAGGTTGAGAAGAAAGTTGCCGTGCGGGCTTTTTGTAGCGACACGTCGAGGCCAAAGATTGGCGCATCGCGGCCACGCACAATGCCAAGTATATTGCCTTCTATATCAACAACCGAGATGGAAACGCGCGCGGGTGTGCCTAACGGGCGACGAATTTGGCCACGGGCGCGATTAGCTACCAGCAGGGCTTGTTTTAAGATTTCGGTGACTTCGGTTTCGGTTAAACCTGCGGCGGCATTTTCGCCGGCAGCGCCGGCTTTCGGTGTAAAGCGGTTGTTATTGGCGTTGTCTACCAAAATAAAGGCATCAGCAGCGACGAACGCGGCACCTTGTTGTGGAAAGTCGCCGCTCACTGCCGCACGTACACCGGAGTCCGCTTGTGTGAAGGCTTTGCCGGCAATAACTGGGCCGTCGATATAGCCTTTTACCGCTTGCTGAGCGCCGCCAGTAGGCGTGTTAGGGGCTACTGTGGGGTCGCTAATCAGGTTGTTGGTTGTGACGTCGGTAAACCGTAACACTTTGCCGTCGGCAGTAATGCGGTCGGCTCTGCGATTGGCAGGCGCTTCAAAACCAACGGTGCCGGCCAGCGCCACCAATTCATCGAGGTTATTATTGCTAGTGGTATCGAGGTCTAGGATATTTTTGTCGATACCGTAGATGCCATCGGCAATCACGCCGATGCCGCCGACCGGTGTGCCGTTTTTATACAGTGGTAGGCCGCCGGGGTCTGCGGATAGGCCAAGCGGCGAGCGTTGCGGACCGGTTTCGCCTTTGCGTTGAGAGAAATCGGAACAAGGTAGTTGTGAAAACTGGACGCCAAATAGGGGGCCGCCAGGCTGTCGCAATTCACCCGGATTAAAGTGTTCTTGCACAATTTGATTGGCAGTACGTGTGGTAAAGGCGTTGCCCTCGGTGCTGAGAAAACTCGCCGTTACCGCTTTGGCAATGGCGGCCATGGTGTCGGGAATAACTTCAATACCCTCGAGGCCAATATTGGTTTTAACGGCTTCACCGTTAGGCAGGGTTGAGCTAATTGTGGTGGTGGTATCGGCCCCGGTCATGCGAAATACGCTGAGCACGTTGCCTACTCGGTCGGTAACAGCGATGGTGCCGGCGGCATTGCGAGCTTTCGCTTCTTCTACTGCTTGCGACACAATCTGGTTAATTTCGGCAGTGGTCAAGAAGCTGCTGGCATTTGCACAGGCGCCGCTGCATCCGCTTTGATCGCCGCCACCGCCACTGGAGCAGGCAACAACGCTAGCGGTAACGATGGCGGTAGCTGCGGCGCGAGCCCAAGGTTTGATGCCGGCTAGCATTAGTTTGACTCCGAGCTTTGTTCCCAGCCGTGTTCAGGCAGGTGGTAGTTATGACAGTCGACACAATGGGTTTCGCTGAGCCCGTCGTGACCTGGGTTGCCGTGGCATTGCAGGCAGTTATCGCGGGCGGGGATATGGACATCCGATGCGGAATCAGAGTTTTCAATCCCGATATGACAACTAGTGCAGTCGATCGACGTGTGCCCGCTATGATCGAAGTTAGCATCGTCAATCCAGCGGTTGTTCAGTAGCACGGGTGCAACGGTCCATGCTTCCAGCAAGCGGCCTTGCTTTAGTGCTTGGCGGTCTTTAGTCACGGTGTGACAGGTGGCGCAGCCGCGTTTTTCGATCAACTCTTGGGCGATACCAGCAAGCGTAGTCACCTGTTCGCCGTAGCTGGCCGATTTGGCATCTTTGCCCGGTAGTTTCAATTGGCTGACCGCGGGTGGTGTGGCCTGTTGCTGGTTCGCTTTGGCTTCCAGCTCTGGCAGTAGGGCGTCGAGCCCTTTTAGTCCGGCAATGTCACGAAGTGTGGCGGCAATATCGCCATGTCGTACGGTTAATTCAGGGCGTGCGAAGTCGAAGTCTAAGCGGTGGCAGCTTTCGCAATGTTGTTCCATGTTAATGGGCTGCATCAATGCGCCACCGGGTTCTGGGGTATGGCAGTCGGCACAAACCAGCACCTTAGTTTCGCCGTTGGCTTGTTCAAAGCCGGCTGGATCAAGGTGAATGTCGTGTGGAAATTCGATGCCGCTTTGTTCAGGTAATGGCTGGTTCGCGGGTTGCTGAATTAGGTCCCACTGTTGTGCTACCGCATCCCATTGTGGTTGACGGAGGGTGATTTGCGGATGGCTGTTTTCCCAGTCATCCACATTGACCTGCTCGGTTTGACCGTTAGTGAAGGCGACGATATCTTGGTGGCAATTAACACAGAGTGTTTCATTATCCATCACCAATTCGGTGCTGCCATTGTGCTCCTTATGACACTTTTGGCAGGCCAGTTCATCATCGTTTGCCGCGGTAGGTTCGTAATGTAGCGCCACAGCTTGGTGGCAGCTCATGCAGGTCTCATCAGTGACCTGGGTGAAGGCACTGTTGTGACAGCTGCTGCAGTCATCGGCAAAAAATTGGTGCGCGGGGTGGAAGCTGCCAGTATTCCAGCTGCTGTCTGAGGGCAGTATGTAACTGACCGCGTCAGAACCGGTTGCATCTTGAATCGCGCGATTAACCAATGGCGCGAGCAAAAATAGAAAGGCGATTGCGGCTACCAAGCCCCAAGACCAGCGGCGTTTAGACAGGCCCAAATGGGCTAGGCGGGTTTTGGGGGCGAAGCCCGAGGGTGGGGGCAGTTGTTCGTCAACGGTGAGCGTAATAACTGCGCTGCCTTCTTCCACACTATAAGCAAATTCATGATTGCCAATGGTGAAGCTCTGGCCGGCCTGAATCAGCGCTCGCTGTTGCGCCTCGCCAGCCACCATCACGCCTATTTGGTTGTGGCTCTCGACGAGGAGTTGGTCCTCACCAGTTAACTGAAGGGTGGCGTGCCGCAGTTGTACGCCAGGCCATTCGATCAAAATATCGCGGTCACTGCTGGAGCCAACACTAAGTTGCTGTTGGTCAAAGGTTTGCTGGCCATCGGCTACAGTGCCTGCAGAACCGCGTAAAAAGCGTTTTATTACAATAGTCACGCGGCTTACCAGTAGTAAAACACAACGAAAATATGAGCGCTAAGTGCTGCGAGTAACGCAACGGTAGCGGGCACATGGATTAACAACCAAATATCGAGTAACGCACGTATGCGGATATCTTTGCGCAGCCGTTGCAGCAGCTCACTGCGCTTATTGATGGCTTGAATGGCGAGCCGAGCTTGTGCATTGGTTTGGGTGTTGTCATCGCCCATTAATGTTGCGAGTTGCTGGCTAACCGCACGTTGATTGCGGTTGTCCCGCTGCTGTCCATTAATAACGACCTGAGAATGATCACGGCCGGATAGTTGCTGCAGTAATCCGCCGCCGAGTTGTGTGAGTTCAATACTGCTGTCGACCATTGCCTGGTGGTCAGCACTGAGGGGGTTAGTCGCCATCACCGCTTGCTGGTCGGCTTCGGCGAGTAGTTGCAGTAATTGGGCTTGGGTTTTGTTATTGCGATTGTCGCTAAGCAGGCTGGGGTAGCGGATATAGACAACGAGACCGAAGATGCCACTGAGAATAACCACGCACATCAAAACATAAGCCAAGGTATGTAGATTCCAAGCGAACTGGAAGCCGGTGTGTAAGGTGGCAACAATAATGAGTGCCAAGCCGAGATAAATATGCGCTGAAAGCCAGCCTTGCACGGTCCCTGAGGTAGAACGGTAATCTCGCTTGCGAATGCCAAACCATGCCAGCCAACCGATTAAACCAGCGCCGATGGTCCCTAAGGTATAACCCAGCCAAGTGCCACCATTGGCGGTGGGTTGAGGATTATGCCAAGCGTATAAAAGCACGGCGCTTAGCGCTAATAGCGTGCCCACTTTTAACCAGCGAGCTTTTTGATACCTGAGTAGGGATTGGTGCATATAACGGTGCTTTTTCTTATTTAATTAGCGCGCCAGGAGAGTATGGCCAAAGTGAAGGCTGCTTTCAAACATCGAATTAGTTATTCTTTGCCTAATAAAAATAGTCTATGGGTAGTTTCGCTAGTGGCTACTTCGACAAAAGGCTGGAGGATATATGGCTAGAGTTTGGGCTTGGTTGCGGCTGGCATCTAGTGTGCTGTTGCTGACAATCGGTGGTTTGCTTAGTACTTTTGCGCAGGCTAGCGACTCGATCGACTTGTTATCGCAACAAGCTAACCGGTTGGTAGCTGCCGGTCGGGCGGATGATGCAAGACAATTGCTATTGGAGTTTGAGCTCAGCTTGGCTGGTAATTCGCAGTACGACTTTGCACTGGCAGAAGCTACTCGTTTAACCGCAAGTGCGGCCGAGGCTGAAGGGTTGTATGAGCGGGTGGTGGCGAGTGATCCATTACATGCCGAGGCATGGATGCGACTAGGTCACTACGCCTTTATACAGGCAGATAAACCCAAGCTTTATACCATTGTGGGTCAATTGGAGCAGTTGCAGCCACCGCCTGCTGCCGCCAAGTTGATTGATGACTGGTATCGCTGGTTAGGTGTATTGCCTACTGACAGGAATGGCCATTGGTTGAGCGTTGGTGCTGGAGCCGACACCAATATTAATCTGGGGCCCGCTGACGATAGCTTTGTTGACCAAGATATTGAACTCACCAGTGGCTCAATTGCGAAAAGCAGCGGCTTTATAACCACCTCGGCGGGGCTTTACGGCGGCAATCGTGCTGGCTTGGGGCAAGCAAGGCATTATCGCATGTCGGCTAGTCAGACTGAATTTGGCTCAAATGCAGAAGATCAGCAGCAATACGCAGCTACGGTGTCTTGGCAGTGGGGACAAAGTAAGCGCCAGTTAACTACTAGTCTTGGATATCGACATTTTCAGAACGACATTAATGAAAGTTTTGAGTCCACCGTAGCTGATATCCGGCATCGCTGGTGGTTAAGTTATTGGCAGCAATTGTCGGTGTCGGCAGGGCATATGGTAAGGCGTTTCGACAAGGGTGATGGTCAGCCTCACGTACGTGACGCTGATCGTTGGCAGCTAGGCTTAGACTGGAATTACCGAATTGACCCCAAAAGCCATGTGGTGGTGGTAACCAGTTGGTATCAGGATCAGCCTAAAACAACCGGTTCCGCGTTTAAGTTACGAGGTGAGGGTTTGGTGGTTAGTTGGCAAAGTACCTTGCGAAGAGGCTTGCGGCGAACGGTTTTTGTGGCGTGGAATGATATCCAGTACAGCAATACCGACAGCGCGTTTGGCCGCGAGCGCGAGGAAACGATTACTGCTCTTGGTTTGCGAATGAACTGGTTGCTTAGTCGCAAGCCGGGACTATGGGCCGAATTTGAACTTAGCAGACAAGACCGGAATGCCAATATAGACGTGTTCGACTACGACCGGTTTAAGTGGCAGTTCAGTATTCAGTGGAGGACATAGCGCATGCGGATAACCATAGTGTGTTTGTTTGGAGTGCTTCCGCTGTTGGCAGAGGCCAAGTTAATGGTGGTATTTGCTAGTGGCAATCCTCAGGTGATTGCTAATGGCCAATCATTGCCGTTGCGAAGGGGCTCTGAGATTCAAAGTAATAGCCTCATCAAAGCGAATAGCGGAATGGTGCAGTTGCGTCGTGCAGATGGGTCATTACTAGCTGTTCGACGGTTTGAAGAGTATTTGGTTAACCATAGCGATGTCTCTGCGGCAAGGGTTGGCGGAGGTCTGGTAGACAAGGATGGGCAATCACAGTCAGTGATTAAAGGTTTGTTGCGCCAGGTGACTAATAAGGAGCGTCGTGCGAGTCGTACAACCGTGCCCGAAGTATTACTCGCCGAAGGTGATACAACGGGGCTAGATACGGTAAGTGCGGTAACCGCAGGCATTAGTGGGGGAGACTCCACCCAAGGAGAGGAGGATGATCCTGAACAGAACCCAGTAGGTCCGAATCCTATGACTCAGCTATTGGAGCATCGATATGCTGGATCATCGTCTGGACGCTATTTGGTTGGTGAATTTTTTACACTAGTCGATTTTCCATCAGTGGCGTCAGTCAATAAACTTGAGCCCGATGAGCTTAGCCATATTGAACAGGTGTTCTATAGCGGTGGTGTTACCAACGACGAGGGCGATACGGTTTTTCCTGCAGGTTTTGCTGCAAGTAGTTTGGCTAATGCTACAACTTCACCTGGCACTCAAATCACTTGGGGGCGCTGGGACGAAGGACTTGCTGATATCGATACACCGACAATGTTCTATCAGCGTCCATTTTCCGAGAGCCCGTTGCATGCAGTTGCTTCAGCTGCGATTGATGAAAGCCTGCCTGCAACACTTCAGGGTGTTGTTGCATTCGAGCTAATTGGGAGCACGGCACCGACTGACCAACAAGGACTTGAGGGTGTGCTGGGAAATGCAGAATTGACAGTTGATTTTATCGAGGCCGAAGTAGATGCCTCGGTTGAGCTAACGTTAGATAGTCATAGTTGGGCTGCTAGTGGCAGCGCCCCTTTAACGCAAGATCAACTATTTTCAGGTGACTTCGATGAGGTGGTGCGTGATGGCGTAACGGGGTACGACGGAGAATTTCATGGTTTTGTGCAAGACAAAGGGCAGGTGATTGGTGGTGCCACTCATAGTGGTGCCGCATTTGCCTACCAGCTAGAGGGCGCGCAAACTACGGTAAGTGGCGTGGCGGTATTTAAGGAGCCGTAGTTGATATTAAACAAGTTGAAAGGGTTTGCCGCCCGCATCGGGATTGCGGCGGTTGTAACTACATTTTTTGCGATGCATGTTTATGGAGGGCTGGAATTAGGCTTTGTGTCGCAAATTGAACGAAACTTATACGATGCACGCATTCGGCTCACACTACCGAATAGTGAGCCTGATTCAGTAGTCATTCTCGATATTGATGAAAAGAGTATTGCTGCGCTTGGCCATTGGGCCTGGCCACGCAATATTATGGCAGCTGGCGTCGATCGCTTGTTTGATGACTACGGTATTCGCGTTTTAGGTTTCGATATTGTATTCGCCGAAGCGTGGGACCCTTCAGCGCTTGAAATGCTTCAACATATTGAGGCGGAATGGCCTGATATCAGCGCAGCGCAGCGTGAAGTGATAGCGCAGCAAAAAGAAAAATGGGATACGGATACCACGTTTGCTGAGTCATTGATTGGGCGTAATGTTGTCTTGGGCTACGTGTTCAAAGATTACGTGGCGGAGAATGACCCAGCGACTACCGGAAAGCTGCCAGACCCAATGTGGCGCAAAGAGCAGCTGTCGCAACTTTCACTTGATTTCATAGAAGCGCAGGGTTTTGTTGGTTCCTATGATTTGCATATGGACGCCGTCGGGGTGGGGGGGTTCTTTAGTAATCCGTCGGTTGATGATGACGGTATCTTCCGTCGAGTTCCGATGCTGCAATCCTACCAAGGTGATGTATATCCCTCGCTGGCTTTAGAGGTTGCTCGTAAGGCAATGGGCAACGCGCCGTTGCAATTTGTATTTGCGGATCCATCGGGCGAGCTAAACGGTTTAAATTTAGAAGGAATTAAATTGGGTGAGCAGTTTATTCCAGTTGATGAGCGCTTGAGTTCATTGGTGCCCTATCAAGGCCGTGCAGGTACCTTTGACTACGTGTCTTTTATTGACGTATTGAATAACGAAGTCGATATAGAAAGGTTATTCGACAAAGTGGTTTTAGTGGGTACCAGCGCGCCCGGGTTGCTGGATCTGCGCGCTTCGCCGGTGGGCTCACGATTTATTGGGGTGGAGATTCATGCCAACCTAGTGCACGGCATTTTGCAGGGGGGCATGAAACAAAGTCCGCAATTTATGCAAGGTGTTGAATTCCTTTCATTGCTGTTGGTCGCGGTTGTAATTAGCATTTTGACCTTGTTGCCGGCATTGGTCGGTATCGCTGGGCTAGTCAGTATTGTCGTTGGGGTGTTTTATCTCGGCGTTTACGGTTGGTCAGTGCACCATATTGACGTGCCTGTCGCCTCGGTGATTGGCCAAGCGCTGTTGTTGTTCCTGCTCCAATTTTCGTATTCCTTTGCGGTGGAATCGCGCAAGAAACGGCATTTATCTAAAGTGTTTGGCCAATACATCCCAGAGGAGTTGGTGGCCGACCTCGATAAGTCGGAACAGGATGTCAGCCTAGAAGGCGAGAACCGAGAAATGTCGGTACTGTTTTCTGATGTGCGTAGTTTTACCACTATCTCAGAGGGCTTGGATCCGGTAGAGCTAACCCAACTCATGAATGAGTTTTTAACCCCTATCACCAAAGTGATTCACGAGCACCGAGGCACGATTGATAAGTATATGGGTGACGCAGTCATGGCTTTTTGGGGTGCGCCCTTAGTCGATAAACAGCACGCTTACAACGCTGTGGCTGCGGGTTTGCAAATGATCGTGGCACTAGATGAATTGCAACCGCATTTTCAAGCCAGGGGCTGGCCAGAAATCAAAATTGGGGTGGGCGCGAATACGGGCCCCATGAATGTGGGCAACATGGGTTCTGAATTCCGTATGGCCTATACCGTATTGGGAGACACCGTTAACTTAGGCTCGCGACTTGAGGGCTTGACCAAACAATATGGCGTGCAGTTTATCGTTAGCCAGATGACCGCTGATGCCGCGCCAGAGTTCTTGTATCGCGCACTCGACGTGGTGAAGGTAAAAGGCAAAAATGAGCCTGTGCCAATTGTGGAGCCAATTGGTCTGGCGGATGCCGCCGATGCCGAACTGACGGCGCAATTGGAACAATGGAATCAGGCCTTGAGCTTCTACTATGAACAGCGGTGGCAGGATGCCGAAGCGCAAATCAGGAATTTGCAACAGGCCGAACCCGATCGAATGATCTACCAAATCTATTTAGACCGAATTGCCCATTTCCAACAAGAGTCTCCAGGCCCTGACTGGGATGGCGTATTCACCCATACCAGCAAATAAGTCGCAAATAGTTTGTGATTGTTGGCTTTTTTGGGGCTGAGATTAGTTTTTCCGCGGTTTCTTGTCCACTTTATGCTATGTTTTCTATCAGCATGGAAGCCTGTGCTAGGGGTATATCAACAATAAGAATTGGCTTGGGGGCAAGCCAACAGTCAAGTCAGGGATACATTTGCTTATGTCGCCTTTCCGGTTTATTCAGTCAGTCTCTAACCATCGACTGCTCGTAGCGTTGACAGTGCTGCTGCTTAGCGCAGTGGCCACTGCTAACACTAAACCTCATACATCTTTGACTGAGATGGCAGTAGCTGATATCGGTAACGGCAATTTAGAAGCCGCTTGGGAATACTTGTCAGCGTTACGTGAGGCGCGTGGCGGTGAAGCCGCCTATGACTTGCTGCTAGCAGAGGTTGCCTTGGAAACCCAACGTTTTGATGTGGCGCAGCTGGCAACTCGGCGTTTGGTGAAATTAGTGCGTAGCAAAGCGGGGGCCAATGCGGCAACCGAAATCGCTAGCATTTATCAGCAGTTAACGGAAGTACGTGAGCAAGCTGGCCGACAAGCCGCAATTCGTGAAATCGATTTGTCTCAGGTCGATTCTAAAGTCGGACTCAATATTAACTTTAACCGTCGCGTGATTGGGTTGCCGTATGTTGGTGACGTGGTGCCTTGGAAGAAAAGCGTGCAGGCACAAAATCGTCGCATGGCTGATCGCCCGAATGATCTTGACGACATTATAAAACAAGCCCAGCAGCTAATCAGCGCGGGTAACAGCCAGCAGGCTTATGAGTTGTTGTTAGCGCAAGAGGTGCACGGGGCCGGCGAGATTAATTTCGACTATGTGCTCGGAACGGCAGCGGTTGACAGTGGCAAAACCGATCAAGCGATTTTTATGTTGCTACGTGTGATTAACCAACAGCCCAAACATGCCGGTGCCAGAATTGAACTGGGTAGGGCGTATTACGCCAATGGTGATTTAGAGGATGCGAAAAAACAATTTGCTCGGGTTTTGGAGCAAAACCCACCGCCCTTAGCGAAGCTATTGGCAGAACAGCATCTGGTAGTGATTAACAAGCGTTTGCGTGCTCAGCGTTCAGCGTTAGTGCCCTATATAGACTTCCGCGTGGGCTTCGATACCAATGCAAATGGCGCGACGGATAACGAGCAACCCTACCGCGGTATTGCCGGCGTGAGTAGTGGTTTGCAAAATTTAACGCTTAATCCTAATAGCCTAGAAAAAGAGTCATCGTTCGCGCTGCTCAATACCGGCCTGAGTTACTCCAATCAATTTAAGCCGCGTTGGACGCTGCGTACTGGCGGCGGGCTGAAGCTGCGAAATAATCCCAGTGCGCATTTTGTCGATAACCACATGTATTCGGCTTACGCCTCAATTGAAAATCGCGTAGGTAAACGGTTCGTTTCCCTAGGAGCTGATGCGGTGCGTAGCTATTTAGACCAAAAATTCTCAGCCGATTTTTACGGCCTAAACCTAGTAATGGGACGAGATATCACCGATGCGTGGAACGGAGTGTTTCAATTACGCGCGGCCAATAGTCATTATTCATCTAGCAATCCGGGCAAAGATAGTGCTGACTACACCTTCTCTTCTACCTTTAGCCGCAGTTGGCCTGGTGCTAAGCAGTTAGCCCTGTCGGCCGGCTTGATTGCTCAACGTATCGACGCCGATTCGGATAAACACAGTAAAGACCTCCTCGGGTTGCAGCTGGGTTTTTCGATGCTCCCATATCGCTCAACCTTAATGGCGATATCGCTGGCCTATTTAAACAATGACTACGATGCGCCGTTAGTAGGCACTAGCAAGCGTGAAGATGAAGTCGGCGTCGCTTCTATCGGTTTTACGCGTTATTCCAGCCGAGATCCGAATTTAAAGTGGCTGCTTAATTTTGATTTCACTACCACCCATTCAAGCCTTGCGTTATTCGATAGCAAGGGCGCTAAAGCCAGTGTAGGAGTGCGTTATGACTTTAATTAATATCAAAAGTCGCTGGCTGCTGGCGTTGCTTTTGCTCTGTTTTAGTCATCTAACACAGGCTGCCGAGCCAGTCGGCAAATTAATGTTTGCGGTGCGTGGCGTGGTGGTGGCACATGCGGACGGGGGGACCGAAGAGGGCGTGAGGGGGTTGCCTTTAGTCGCTGGTGATACGGTGAAAACGGGTGACAAAGGGCGTGCCCAGTTGTTGATGGCAGATGGTGCGCGGATTGCCTTAAAGCCGAGTACTGAGTTTGTTATTGAGAATTATCAGGCACCCACGACAGCATCATCAGCAGACGGCAGCTTGGTTGCATCGTCAGAGGCTGGGTCGGGTGTATTGAGTTTATTGAAGGGCGGCATGCGTGCCGTATCGGGTGAAATCACTAAGACGAATCCGGATGGCTTGCAGGTGAAAACCCCCATCGCGACGATGGGTATTCGTGGTACCGGTTGGAAATGCGTGTTGGTCGGTAGTGATCAAAATCTTAAGCTGTATGTAAAAGTGGTTGAGGGCCTGGTGGTGCTGCAAACTCCATTCGGTGAACTCAGCGTTAATCCGGGTGAGATTGCCAGTGTTATTGAGGGAGCGGCTCCACAGCTCGAGTTGCAGGAAAGCGATGCGTTAAGCGACGCAGACGAAGCGCCGGAAGAGACTGAGGAAGAAGAGAGCGAAGGCGGCGAGGAAACTGAAGCGTCTGAATCAAGCTCGGATAGCGGCGAGGACGAAAGCGCGGAAATTTCTTCATCAGGCGAAACAGCCGATTCGGATACCGGTACAGACGAGGATGCGGAAGAGCGAGAGGATGGCAATGAGACCGACGGTACGACAACAAGCTCAGGCTCGGGCACAGATGAGACAGGTGCTAAAAGTGATCAATCTAGCGAACTTGAGGACACCCTTGTGGCCGAGGTGCTGGGTGTGTTTGACGAAGAGGGCGTGCTAGACGATTTGCTCGAATTCTTTGACGAAGAAGAAATTGTTGAAACGATTATTGAAGTGGTAGAAGAGTTGGTTACCCCAGTGGGTGCTGCCGGCACGCCTACCGCAACCCAAGTGGCTACCGCCTTAGGCGGCGCTTTTCTAGACCAATTGGAATTCGGCGAAAACGATGAGTTGCTCGAGTTTGTGGCCACGTTCAGTAATTTGAATGAACCGCTTGAAGCCTCGGTGTTCAGCATTTTGGACGCAAATAACCAGCTGACAGCAGAAATCCAAAACCTCGGTTCTGACCCAGCAACAGGCTTTATTTGGGGGCGTTGGAGTAATGGTATCGCCACCATTGATCCTGGCCTGAGTGGCAGCAGTGAAAGTGCTGAACTTAGCGGGCAGCATAGCGTGCATTGGTATCACGGTTTAGCTGACTTAGGCCAACCATTGGGCGACATTACCGCGTCGGCTCAATACAGCCTAGTAGGGAATACCGAGCCGACGGACGCGAACGGCAACGTGGGTATTTTAGGCTCGGCAAACTTGTCGGCTAACTTTACTCAGGGCATTGTTGATTTAAGCCTGCAGCTTGGCATTAACAATCAAAATTGGTCGGCGTCTGGGTCCGGCCAAATGGCCGATGCCCCCCACTTGTCATTCACCGGGAATGATATGACCGGCAGCATTACGAGTGGTGGTAGTACGGTGGGTACCGTCACGGGCCAATTTGTAGGCGCCTTTTCAACCAATCTGGTCGAGTCCAATGGCGTCAATGTGCCGGCGGGTGCTGCGATCGGTTATGGACTGTTGGGCCACTTGCAAAATGGTACAACCGCAGTCTCCGGTGTTGCGGTGGTGGGTAACCCGCAAGCCTCGTCTGGACAGGAGCCCTAGTCATGCAACATAGCAATATCAATCGTTTGGTGAAGCAGCTGCTATGGCCAGTCTCGATCTCAATGTTGGTCGCTTGTGGCGGCGGTGGCGGCGGTAGTAGTAGCGAACTCGATACTGGCGTTAGTAGTGGTTCGAAAAACCTGACTGGGCGAGTCGTCAAAGGTCCGATTGCCGACGCCACGATTAACATCCGACAGATAAGCCCGTTTACAGGGATTGAGGATCAACAGATCGCTGCTACCACCAGCACCGATGCCAGCGGCAACTTTAGTCTCGACTTAAGTAACTTGCCGGGCGCGTTACTGTTAGAAACCCGCGGTGGTCAATTCGTTGATGAGTCAGACCAAAATACTGATGGTGGGCCGCCGCGACAAATCACACTGAGTGAAGAAGAAGGGTTTCGTATTTATCGCCCTGCGGGTGTCGCCAATGTGGCGGTCACAGCCATCACTGATGTGATGACGAATCGCGCCTTACTGCTAACGCTGCAAGAACAGATTAGTTTGGATAACGCCTTTGCCGCAGTGCGCCAGTTAACGACTCAGGCCTTGGGTTTTGACCCGTTAATCACGCCGGCAGTTTCACCGCTAGAGCCCAACACTACCGATACTGACACACTGAATTACGCGCTGTTGTTGGGTGGTTTAGCGGTCGCTTCACATCAGGTAGCGATTGCTGCAGGACGTGCGCAAGCCGACGGTGAAGTGATTCAGGCAGTCATCCAAGACTTGTTTGATGGCCGCTTAGACGGCCAACAGAACGGAGAGCCGGTACTGATTAATGGGCAAGCGATGCCCGAAGTCGATTTACAAGCAGCTATTGGTTTGTTTCTTAATAACAATCGCCCCGTATATGGTGATATCGATGCGCCCGTGGTGGACGAAACCACTTGGGGCTCGGAGCCAACCCCAAGCAATACACAGCCAACGGTTGAAATACCCAACCCGACTGCATTGCAGGTGGCAGAAGGGCAAAGCCTGTTATTAGACAGCAATGTATTACTGGTAAATGACGCGGAAACAGCCACCCCAAATTTACGCTATTTAGTTCTGCAATCGCCTGTTGATGGGGTTCTGACCGATGGCGAAAGCCCTGTGCTTGAAGGCGAACTGAGTGACACGCCGCTGGTTTATCAAAACCAACGTTACCCGTTGGGCGGGTTAGATCCCTTTACGATTGCAGTAGTGGACGCAGACAACGGCTTTGCACCCATCAATATGGCGGTGTTTGTTAATGGTCGCCCAACGTTGCTTGACGATGAAGCCACCACCTTGGAAGACACCGTGGTCGTTATCCCGGTTCTGAATAACGACAGTGATCCAGAAGGTAATAACAACTTAGCGATTACGGGCCTCTCCAATGCTGTGGGCGGTGTGCCCAGCATTAGTGGCGACTCCGTGAGTTTTGCGCCCGCCAATAATTTTACCGGCCAGGCAGGTTTTAGTTACTCGGCCACCGATGGCAGCTTTACCTTGAGCGCCAACGTGGTGGTAAATGTGACTC
>Ga0213839_1000238_pt1 | contig 100222 bp, 81 predicted proteins | sample SWPATP21_FD_160075 | JGI IMG/M metagenome (GOLD analysis project Ga0213839, IMG submission 160075) | Coastal seawater microbial communities from Marineland, Florida, United States - SWPA TP2 #1 | ecosystem: Environmental > Aquatic > Marine > Coastal | place: USA: Florida | collected 2016-08-14
AGCCTGAATAACGAACACTGGTGGCTTGCAAGAAACTTTTATAAATTTCCTTACTGCACTTGTGCTTTGACATCCTTTTAAATCCTGCTGTTTAAAAACAGGTATATTCTAACTAATTTTTCTCAAGCGCGAAACTCGTGACATTGTCGACTTTATCCACTTGTAATAACTGGGTGTGGCTTTAAATGCTGAGCCCGTGCTTTTCCTGGCTCATACTGGCTGATACCGGTAAGTGGTTGAGCAGCATCTATTGAATATTGAACAAACATTTCTTAGATTCAACTTACTAGGGTAACAACTCAATTACACACCATTTTTTGACGTTTTTTGGCCAATATATGATTAATATGATCGGAGCAAATAATATAGCCATAACACTGATGAAGTGTGTTAGAGCATTATTATTACTATCAAGCCCTCTAATAGAAAAGAATAAAAATAATACACAGGTTATAACTATAAACATACCAATTTGATTTATCTTGCTCTTTATACGACAGTCAGAAAATAATTTATATAAACCTTTTTGGAACAAATAATTATTTGTTCGTATAAATATATAAAAAGCGGGGATAAATAGCCACCACCCTGATAATTTAGTAAAATTAATAAATCCTGATATATCACCATGGTTAGAAAAGCATCGCTGAATAAAATAAGGAAAGAATTCGCCAAAATTCCAAAGAAACATCCAAAATACAATCCAGCAGATGCTTTTATTTTTAATAATGATTATATTTAAAATACAATCCAAACACTAAAGCTAGCCCAGACGACATAAGTAGAGGTGCAGACATAGATCAGCCAATAAACCTGGCAATAATAACCAACCCATGACACAATCTCTTTCATGAAACACTGACCAAGGCTAAACCATGAATGAATTTTTATCTTTTGCGATTGAGAATGCCAAAGAAGCAGGCGAAACTTTAAAAGCTGCGCAACAAAAACCGATTACGATTGAAGAAAAACGCGCCAATGATTTAGTAACAGAGTTTGATAAAAAAACTGATGCCTTTTTATCTGCTAAAATTTTAGAGCAATACCCGGATCATCAAATTTTAGCTGAAGAATCTGGCGCTCACGAAAACACCAGTGATTATTGCTGGATTATCGACCCTATTGATGGCACCACTAATTTTGCTCATCACATTCCGATGTTTGCGATATCCATTGCATTGCAATATCAAAATGAAACCATTATCGGTGTAGTTTACAATCCAATGAATGAAGAATTATTTACTGCTGAAAAAAGCCAAGGCGCATTTTTAAATGGCAAACGTTTACAGATTAATCCGCAGCCCACTTTAGAGGGTGCTTTAATTGCTACAGGTTTTCCGTGCAAAGATCCTGAAGATATTCCTGCTTATACTGCTATGTTTGCTACTATTTTAGAAGCCTCTCAAGGCATTCGTCGTATTGGCGCTGCATCCATCGATCTAGCTTACATTGCTGCTGGGCGCATCGATGGCTTTTGGGAATTGCGTTTACAAATTTGGGATATTGCTGCAGCAGCATTAATGATCGAAGAAGCTGGTGGTCAATTGATGGATTTAGAAGGCGGCACTGATTATCCAGCCAAAGGTGTGATTGCTGGCAGCCCAGAATTATGCCAAGCCATCAAAGCCGCTATTAAAAACTAAGTTTCATTAAGCCTTATCGCATTAGCCAAACCGCGCTTAATCATAAAAGCAACGTCTTGATTCGCATTGCTCACTCACCATCCTGATGACGAATAAAAATATCTGTTAAGACACAATCCGTGTTTCTGCTCAACATGAACTCTATACATGTTCCCTTACCAACCTCTTTATTTTCAATAATTTTAAAAAGATCAACTGATCTAGAAGTAAAAAATATACCTTCACCAGTATAATTTGTTGAATCCGAAGTTAACCTGCCCTTAACTGTATTTCAACGACCGAGCCCCTTGAATGGTCTTTACTATATAATATCTTTAGGGCTCAAATAAAGATTCTGATTAGTAATTTTTACAAATAGACCCATTTAACTATTTGATTTAATATGTATTTAGTCTTCGGGTAGCCACTAGCTACCCAAAAGTGTTATAATGCCTCACATCGCAACTACGCATGGGATCATATGAATCCAGCACCAAATTATCGAAAAGCGACTTTTAGTAAAAGCGCTGTAGAACTTGAACAACTCCCTACCGATTCTGGTAGCGAAGTTGCTTTTATTGGCTGTTCAAATGCCGGCAAATCAAGCGCGCTTAACGCTATCACTGGCCAACGAGGCTTAGCTCGAATCAGTAAAACGCCTGGCCGCACACAAGCAATAAATATTTTTGACCTAGGCAATAAGCACCAACGTTTAATGGATTTACCTGGCTATGGTTATGCAAAAGTACCTAAAGCCGTGCGTGAACGCTGGGGTAAAACCATTGATACCTACTTACAAGACCGTGAAAGCCTTTCTGGCTTAGTGCTATTAATGGATATTCGTCATCCGCTTAAGCCACTAGATCAACATCTGATTGAATGGACGATGAGCTGCCATTTGCCTTTACATATCTTATTAACTAAAGCTGATAAGCTTAGTCGCAATCAACAACGTAAAACCTTAAATGAAGTCACCGAAGTGTTAAGCGAATATGGTGATTTAATTAGCGTTCAAGTTTTTTCTTCACTAACACGTGAAGGTGTGGATGATGCCAAAGAGGCACTGGATGAATTGCTCGTGGATGAATAAGGCATGGCACTTAATGCATTACAAGGACATGTAAAGAGTCGCTTTCACGGCTTACCGCTTGAACGCCTTATCCTACTTGGCATGCTGGTTATCGCATTTTTACTTATTCTCTGGGGCGCTTCACCTTGGATACAACATCGTGATTTTTTAAGCATTCGCCTTCCCAAAACAAATGATGCCAATGCTTTAATCGCCCAAGCACCCACTCCTATTGAGCAATCCCATTTATTTGGGTTATACGTACAAGATTACGCACATTTACCGATTACAACCCTACCTCTTTCTTTACAAGGCACTCTGATAAACCCAAATGATAAAAACTTATCAACAGCGATTATCAGTATTAGTGGCGCACCTGGAAAACTGTTTCACGTTAATGAGCAACTATCTGTAGGTGCAAAAATTATTGCTATTCACAACGATTATTGTGTTTTAGATCACGGTAGCCGTTTAGAAAAATTAATTATTCCAAGAGTAACTTTACAAAATGCGCCAGCGCCTTCACAGCCTGGCCCTAATTCCGGCCTGCAGGTGATATCATGATACTCCGTTTAACTAAAATACTTCCGTTCATTGTCATCATGACTGGCGTATGCACTTTAAGTGCCTGCGCACAACCCAATTGGTATAAAGCTGGCAAATGGAATTATGCACATCAAAATTATACGCAGGCCTTGCCACAATTATTATGGTCAGCTCAACTAGGCGACGCCTCAGCGCAATATGCTGTGGGCTACATGTATTATAATGGCCTAGGTACACCACAAGATGATGTACTAGCTTATCACTGGTTCATCAAAGCTGCCAAAAAAGGCAATCAAAATGCAGCTATCGCTTTGCAACAAATTCAAGGCATACCACCTCAACAGCATAGACCTATACATATGCACCCAAGAGTCATTCAGCATACTCACAAACCTCATCACATGACTATAATTCCAATGCCACAAGCGTTAACCACAATAAAACCGACAACTCTACCGTCGCCCAACAGTACCCAAAAGCCTGCCAATAACATGCCTGTACCAAGTCAGACCCAAACACATCACGCTTCGTCGCTGCCATCACCCACAAATACTGGATAAAATATAATCAAATATAGTATACAGTCTCAATATTTTAGGTTATGATTATTTTAGGTGTTTTTTACACACCATGTTTAATCAAGGAGATACGTATGACTGACTCACAAGGATGTTGCCATATCGGTAAAATGGTATTTGGCGTTATTATTTTTGCTTTTGCAATTCAACTATTTTTCTGCTTAGTAGGCATTGCTGTTGCTGCTGGCACTGGGTTTGCACCTTATGCTGCTTTTATGCACCTGCTTTGCTGGCCTGTTTATTTTATATCATTGGCATTTGCTGTGCTGATGGGCATCATTAAGTGCTTAAAACGCTGCGGCAATGGTAGCTGCCACAAAGATACAAAATCATGTGATTAATATCTTTTTCTAAAAAGCCTTAGCCATTAGCCTAAGGCTTTTTTGCTTAAATCCTTTGATTTCTTGCCTATCTACAGTATTCTAACCTTTCCTCAAACAACAAACCAAAAAGGTATTTTAATGCATTTAACTACTTTAATTAAAAAAATATCATACACCCTAGTGAGCGTAGCTCTTAGCGCTTCCGTTTTAGCGAATACACCTGATAATGTTGATGTAAACCCTTATGATAATTCATACCAAGCACAGCCAAACACTTCAAATGTTAATATGTATATAGGTGCTAATATTGGTTTCTTAAAAGTAGCGACCATTGATTCTGCTCTTAATAGCTTGCAAAGTAAATTTCCTTTAACCTATTCAGCTTATTTGGGTTATATCGTCTCTAACCACTTAGCCTTAGAAGCTGGCTATGGCTATTCAACTATTGATTCCAATGACCAAGCTACATTTAATTTTCCCTATTTAGCCGCCCGTTTGACATTACCACTAGGCTCAAAGGTTGATCTTTATACTAAATTAGGTGGATCCTATGTCGGTGTAACCTCTAAAACCCAACCAGATGCGAATACACATGGATTTATTCCTTATTTAGGCCTGGGTGCTGATTTCAATATTTTACCCAATGTGGCGCTTAATATTGATGCTGCCGGACCTAGCATTGGCGTGGTGGGCTTATATGCTATCAGTGGTGGTATCATCTTTAAATTCTAAAGCAGCATTATCTTTATACACCGAGGGGCCAATGGCCCCTTTTTTTACATTCCCTCTCTCCAAAATCAAAGATTTTGACCCTCCCACAAAGAGACAGTACGCCTTTGGCGAGAAGACCTTGACAATCAGGTCAAATTTAAGCAAAATCACGCCTCACAACAAGGCTATGTAGCTCAGCTGGTTAGAGCGCAGCATTCATAATGCTGATGTCGGTGGTTCAAGTCCACCCATAGCCACCACCTTCTTCGAAAATAAATATATGGGGATCCTTAAGGGGAGCCTAGCACTGATTCATCAATCCAAAAATAAATACTTCTTCTTTCTATCAGCTATTGGCTATAATCACGCTTGTTGCTAAATCTCATGACCTGTCTATCCTTGGTTTTTTAGTCGAAAAAAGTATAAACATTTTATTTTATCTAGCAACTCTTAATAAGTATGAGCTTTTTTAATAACCCCCCTCTCCGAATCATCACCTTCCAGGTGACTCTTCGACTCTCCCACTAGGGGAGAGTGGGCATTTTTTTTGAGTTATGCAGCAGGGATCCTTAAGGGGAGCCTAGCACTGATTCATCAATCCAAAAATAAATTCTTCCTCTTTCTATCAGCTATTGGCTATAATCACGCTTGTTGCTAAATCTCATGACTTGTCTATCCTTGGTTTTTTAGTCGAAAAAAGTATAAACATTTTATTTTATCTAGCAACTCTTAATAAGTATGAGCTTTTTTAATAACCCCCCTCTCCGAATCATCACCTTCCAGGTGACTCTTCGACTCTCCCACTAGGGGAGAGTGGGCATTTTTTTTGAGTTATGCAGCAGGGATCCTTAAGGGGAGAGCAGAGATCAATTGGCAACCGCTCGACGCTGAGGTTCTTCAGCATCTACTTCCGCTTCTGCTGAATCTGGCTGTTGCGGAGCTCCTAGCACCTGACGGCTAGTCGAGACAGATGGCAAAGCGCTATGTGAAGCTGCAATGCCATTGCGTTCAAATAACTCATTGTCAATAAATGCTTGAATAATGGTGTTGGCATACTTGCCCTCAAATGGTGACTGCGCAAGCTGTTTTTCTAGCGCTTGCAAGTCAGCAATTGTGAAGTCATCAACATGCTTTTGAAAATCTACATCCTCGCCATTGACTTTAAACCAATAAATTGCTTGCAGGACGCCTATCTGCTCTTTACCAGATAAACTAGCTGGCCCTTGCCCCATCATTAACAATACCTTTGCATTTGCCCGTTGCTGAACCTTAGTTGGCACCCCTGTTTCTTCGACAGGAACGGCAACTACAGGAGCAGCTCGGCGTGCTATAGCTGGTTCTTTAACATCACAAGCTTCTGCTTTAACATCAGCCCTTAGTGAGCCACCACCAACTGAACAAGGTTCATCGTACCACCCTTGACCTAATGGATGTTGCACACGATACGCAGCAACTAGATCGCGTTCTTCAGTTGCTGGCGTACTATAACCTTCCTGTATCGCTCTGGCTTCAGCGCTTGCGATCTGATCTGCATATTCCGCCTTTAGCTTCTTCATTAATAAGTGCTGCTTTACCTCCCCTTTACCACCTGGCAACATCAGATCAGCAATCATATTTGTAAAATTATGCACGCGATCATGTGACTTAATATGTGCTTTTGCAGCCATACGAGTAAGCATACCCCCGATACGTTTCAATACATGTGGGTCAGCATTTTGTGCAGATCTTGCCTCTTCAAATAGAGGAGCAATAGTAGCCAAGCTGTTTTGCTTAAAGGGGGAATCTAGAAATTTAACTAACTTAACAACCGCCGCTATTTTCGCCTGCCCTTTCTTTGTTTGCTTAGCTCGTTTACCCATCATATAACAATAAGTCTCACCCCAATAAATAAGATAATCGCGGATGAATGGTCGATTGATAGGAAATTCCCTTTCATCAAGCGCTGCCCGAATTTCTTTTAACATTAGACCTAGCACATTATCTAGATCCTCATTTTTTAAGTTGTTTCTGGGATGAGAGACTACAAATTGATTATGACTCGGCACCAAATTTACAGTGCTACCTACTCTATCAGACAGCCATTGAGTCAGAAAGTGATTACGCAATTGAATACAATGGATCTCATCCTTATTTTTTTTCTTGATGCTTCTTCTTGAACTTCCATCTTTAGTAAATAAATTCAGAACTTTTTCTCTGGCTAGCAAATGAGGGTTTGATTTCTTGAGAGCTTTTGCCCGTTTGCCTGGACGCCATGCCAACCCCTGCGGTACCACGATATCACACACATACTCTGCCACCATATCAATAGGAATATGAGTTACTTTTACAAGAAAATGTATGGCTGTAAATCGCTTATGGTTAGCAGGGTTTGCTAGACTACGATCTCTTAACAGCGCATTGAATTGCTTGGGAAGAAATGGGGCAAGTACTTTATTCTCTACGGATTCTCTATTTAAACTATCCATCATCGCCATAGGAATGCTAGCATCATCCAAGGCTTTAACATGATCTGGATCAGTTTGCCCAGCTTTCCTTTCACTTTCACTCAATCGCTGAACCACTGGTATCACCTCAACACAATCCGCGCCTACTCTGCTATCACATTGAGCTTGATTAAAATCAATTTGAGAAAGGAAATGCAAACCTTTTTCTAAAAATACTCTTAGCGCATTTTTATAACGATCATAATAGGGTGATATAAATCCACTGGTTGGCTTAGTCAACTCATGAATAACTCCTGTGATGGTCTTATTCAAACTTAAATCTGAATCAATAAAGGCTAATATTCCGCAACCATTAGTATCGTGAATCAACGCAGCTGACTGCTCTAATACAGATAACCCTTCACTTGTGGATAATAAGTATAAAAAAGATTTATCTCTTAACTGTAAATGTTTAACATCGTTCTGACAAAAGTCCCCATATTGTAAACGCCAGGCATAACTGCGATATGAAGGCGACCAGCCAGCTTCTCTTAAGCCAATGGCTACTCTCAAATACTCACCTAAATCATATTGCATAATGCCAACTGGAAATGCTTTAGCTGCTTCTGCTATTTTTTCAATATTTTCCCAAAGCTCCGGCAAAGGCACATCATCATTAACAATGGCAGCTAATGGCCCAGCTTCAGCCGAATCAGGGTTTTGTTGATGACGCATAATATCTACCACCTCTTATATAGAAAATTTGACAGATAGAATAATAACGTCAGAAGCTTAAATAAAGCTTAAAGCATCTCAATAACATATAGTGAGCTCTAACTATAATACTTATATTTGACTGAAACCAAACATGCAAGCTTTCAGAATAGTATATTATTTTTTTCAAGGTGAGCGAGCTTAACATCACCCAATGATATTCTCTTATCATAGACAGCAACGACACTAGCCCTATCTTTGTTATGAACAATGATTTTCGCCAATCATGAATCATAAGAAGGCGTAAGTTCAGCATTCATCATGCTGATGTCGGTGGTTTAAGTCCACCCATAGCCACCACCCAGCTCACTGCAATGTACATTTTGAACGCTTAAACCCCTTTCTATTCGCATTTCAGCGATAAAATAGTTAGAAACCATTACTATTCTATTAGCGCTCTTAATATTTTCATCAGCTTTACCATATACAATATTTATTATAGAAATATAAAAAAGGTAAAGACAATGAGACATAAAAAGACTAACAGATTTAAATTAATCACCCGAATAATTACAATTAACGCTGATAACACTAAAAATTATAATTATTATGCCCAGTATTTCCGTTATAATAAAGACAAAAAAAAATATGAACCCCGTAACAACTCACCTCTTCGTAAAGTAATAATAGTAGCAGACTATAAAGTACCATTTTATAATTTTGATATAAAATCATCGCAAACAAACAACCCAGCCAAAATGAATAATCGTTCTATAAGCATTTTCTTTGATGATCACAAACCAATTAAATATTACTATACCACCACTAGCCTTAACGAAGAAAAGGCGTTAATTTTTCATCATGAAAAGATCTCATATGAACAAAAAAATATAACAGTGAATAAGCACACCAAAGCGCAGCAACCTCCTAGACGAAAATCACCACGCTTAACGTTTAATTTAAAACAAAACACTGTTAAATATTTTGATAAAAATTCGGCTGTGATATCAGAACCTAGTAAAAACGATAAACAGCCTGAAGTGCAACCACAGGGATCCATTTCAAAAAACACACTTACTGGAGATACCAATGCCAGCCCTAAAACGATTACTCTAGCATCACAAAAAAATAGCAGCCATGATATAAAAATAGATTATATATCCAAAGTAACGCAACAATTTAACAAGCGCTACCAAGCAATACGTAACAATAATAGACGGAGCTGCCGCTTGTTTATTTATGGCAACAGATCAACAACCAAAAATACTTGGGATTTAGAAAAAATCATTAGGTATGCAGCAGGTATAGATCCAGATAACTCTATCTTAAAAAGCGGCCATAGAACAAAAACCATTTTAATGAACATGCTAGATGATAATGATAAAAGCAGCACTCGAAAACTATTAAAAAGCATGTTTCATTTGAGATATAACCAAAAAGCGGTAAATAAAGCTGTTGATGAGATTACTGATAAATTAATTAATAGTTATATAGCCTCACAAAACAAGGTAGCCACCCAGGCAAAAGCTTATAGATAATGTGAATAGAGCATAGCAAATAAAAGGCTTATCTTTGCAGTAGGTAATGATTAGGTAATTTTTACCAATAATGCACCCAATGAAACATTCGCCTCATCTGAAGCTATGATATAATTAATTTCACCAGCTATAGGCGCTTTGATAACATGCTCCATTTTCATGGCTTCCATAATAATTAACTTATCGCCTTTGTTTACTTGATCACCTTGCTTCACCAATAGCTTAACTATAGAGCCAGGCAATGGCGCCATTAATTCGCCTGAATGTTCGGAATAATCATCTAAGCTATGCGCTGGATATTTTGATAAAACAACAAAATCATTTTGAATTCTAATATGATAATTACTTTCAGACTCTATTATAACAGCATTCAACTCTAGCTGATTAAAAATAACTGATATATTGTTTTTTTCAATGTGAGCAAGCTTAACATCACCCAATGAGGTTTTCTTATCATAGACAGCAAAGTTATTTGTATTGTTTCCTATAATATGAATCTTTTTTTTATGCTGCTCTTCATAATAAATAAATGTATGTTTATCTTTAGTTTTATACCATGCGTTATTATTTGGAATATATTGTGCTTGATAAATAGCGACTAAGGCTGGCGCTAACCATTTGGGCAAAGCAACTGGATCACTAGGCACATATTGATCTAAATAATGTGTTGCTAACTGTTTATCTAAAAAAACTTGTTCATGAATAATATTTGCCAACCAATGCTGATTAGTTTCAACACCTTCAATATATAAAGTATTCATCGCTTTTTGTAAATCAGCAATGACACTAGCCCTATCTTTGTTATGAACAATGATTTTTGCCAATAATGAATCATAAAATGGCGTAAGTTTATCACCCGTATGATAGCCAGTGTCTACTCGAACATTATATTGTTGTGGCCATTGTAGCTTTTTTATTAGACCAACCGATGGCATAAAATTCTTCTCTGGCATTTCTGCACATAAGCGCACTTCAATGGCAGCGCCATCTATTTTAATATCGGCTTGGCTTTCTTTAATTGGCAAGCCTGCGGCAATTTCAAATTGCCTCTTCACAATATCTTGATGAGTTATCATTTCAGTAACACAATGCTCCACTTGCACGCGTGTATTCATTTCTAAAAAATAAAAGTTTTGATGCTCATCTAATAAAAACTCCACCGTACCAGCATTGGAATAATTAACTGACTTAGACAACTTAATAGCCGCAGCATACATCTGTTCACGTACGTGCAAATCAATATTGGGCGCTGGCGCTTCTTCAATAATTTTTTGGTAACGACGCTGCAAAGAGCAATCTCTATCAAATAAATGAATAATATTGCCTTGCTGATCCGCTAAAATCTGCACTTCGATATGGCGTGCGGGTTTAATATATTGCTCTAAAATAATAGCATCATTGGCAAAATAGTTTCTTGCTTCTTGCTTGGCCAGCTCAATGGTTGTTTTAATATCTTGAGTATTATGATCTATTAGACGCATGCCTTTGCCACCACCACCAGCACAAGCTTTAATGATATAAGTATGCTCCAAGTCTAAGCTATCAATCCACTGATCCGTGATATTTGCTGGCACTGCAATGCTGTCTATCACAGAAATAGATAATGATTGTGCCAAATCTTTAGCTTCAGCTTTATCAGCAAGTTTAGCGATGGTAGCTGATTTAGGTCCTATAAATACAAGACTAGCATTTTCACAAGCTTGCGCAAAATCGGCATTTTCAGCTAGTAAACCATATCCTGGATGAATAGCTTCAACATTATTTTCTTTAGCTATTTGAATGATTTTTTGTTGGTTTAAATAGCTATCAGCTACGACACTTTCACCAACATAAAAAGCTTGATTGGCCTGCCTAACATGCAAGGCATGCTTATCAGCATGGCTATATATAGCGACTGTTTCGATACCTAACTCTTTCGCAGCTTTAATAATACGGCAGGCAATCTCACCCCTGTTTGCAATCAGAACTTTATTAAACATCATCTTTCCATATCGGCAACCTTTTTTCTAAAAATGCTTTTAGCCCTTCTTGTCCATCTGCACTTTGCCGCATACGTGCCAATCGAGAAGTCGCTTGTGCAGAAAAAACCTCATTAATACCTGAAAGCTCTGCAAACATTTGCTTACCCTCCAAAAGAGCTTGTTTACTCCGCGGTAAAAACCGGTTTATCCAACTAGTAATCGTGTCATTTAGGTGTTCGGTGACTTCATCTACCAAACCCCAACTATATGCTTGTTGAGCCTGAAACGCTTCAGCTGATAACATTAAACGGCGCATCACCTGCAATGACATTTTCTGAGCTACATATGGCGCAATTGTTGCTGGCATCAAGCCTAATTTAATTTCAGAAAAACAAAAATTTGCATCTTGGTCAGCTATCACAAAATCACAGCAAGCTAACAATCCTAAACCACCACCAAATACAGCGCCATGTACAGCAGCTATCGTAATAGCAGGCAATCGATAAAGCTTATTGAATAAGTTGGCTAGCAACGCAACATCTTTCATATTATCTTCTACTGATAAATCTAAAGAGGCTTGCATCCATGCAATATCAGCACCCACACAAAAATGTTTAGCAGCAGATTGTATAATACAAATTTTCACCGATGAAACTGAGGATACTTGATCCAAAACTTCAGAGAATTTTTTTATCCATGCTGTATTCATAGCATTAGATTTATCCTTGCGATTAAGGACTATAGTCGCTCTTGTTTTGGTATTATTAAATTCTATTTCAATCATTTAAATGTCTCTTTATGAAAACCAGGCTTTTATATCGTCTTGGCTATAAGCTTGAATGGATTCATTCTCCCAGGTTGGCTTACCTCGGTCAATCAAACAAGCCTGCACCCCTTGATAAAAATTGCGACCGGTTAAACATGTCTTAGCTAATATTAAGTCTTGCTCTAATACTTGTTGCAAAGACATCTTTTTGCCGCGATTAAAGGCCACCCAAGTTAATAACAAACTTTGTGGGCATCGCTGCTTCATATCAGCAATCGTTTTTTGTTGCCATTGCGCCTCTTCATTAGATTGATAGTTATGCGGCCCATCTAATAATTCATGCAGTGTTGATACACTATATAAATTATTTATCCACTTTTCTATTGCAACCAATGGAGCAGATGCCTTAGCTTGAACATGATAACTTTCTAATAGTTGATCAAGCTGTTTAATCGCATCATCGCCCCACTCTACTTCTTTTAATAACCCTAAAAAACCTTGCCAATTTGCATTAGTCATCCCATAACGCATTAAGCCCGTATAGTTAACATCTGCTTGCCCAATGATATCACCAGTCAATCCCAAATAATAACCTATATAGTTTTTTAGACGTGGAAAAATATAGCTGGCGCCAATATCAGGAAATAAACCAATTTTAGTTTCTGGCATAGCTAGTTTAATGCAGTCACCTGCAATGGCATGTGACACATGAAAACCAATACCGCAACCACCACCCATAGTCACACCCTGGCAAAAAACTATGATTGGTTTGGGGTAGTTTGCGAGCAACCAGTTGATACCATACTCAAGGCTAAAAAAATCTAAAGCTGCTGAGAGATCTTTTTGTCCAATTTGATAAACTTGCTTGATATCACCGCCAGCACAAAAAGCTCTTTCATTGGAGCTCATAATCACAACTATTTTAATAGAAGCATCATCCTTCCACTCTAGAAGCGCCTCCTTGAAAACTTGGTTCATGGTAAGGGTTAGCGCATTAAGCTGCTTAGGGCGATTTAGTATACAAAAAGCAATTTGGCCTTCTGTGTAACATTTGATGTCTGTCTCTTCTCTCATAACTTAGAAGTATAGCAAAAGATACTTATAAATACAGGCTATTTGGCACAAAAAAAGGCAGCCGAAGCTGCCTTGATAGAAAAGCGAAAAAACGACTTAGCTTTCTGCCATTTCTTTAACTTTCTTCAATGGGCGTACTTTAACCACATTACGAGCAGGCTTAGCTTTAAATGTAGTTTCTTCACCTGTGAATGGGTTAATACCTTTACGAGCTTTAGTCGCAGGTTTGCGAACAACGCGTAATTTCATCATACCTGGCATAGTAAATTCACCAGCACCACGTTTCTTAAGATGACGATGCATTAAATCACCCAATGATTCAAATACAGCTGCAACTTGCTTACGTGTTAACTCTGTATCTTCAGCAATTTTTGCTAAGATTTCAGTTTTGCGCATTGCTTCTTTAATCGCAGGCAGCTTCTTAGGAGCTACAACTTTTGCTTTTTTAGTAGTTTTCTTAGCTACTTTTTTAGTAGCTTTACGTTTAACCGCAGTTTTTGCCATGGTTTCCTCACTCTATTTAGTTGAAATGAATTAATGCTGTTGTCCCCTTCCTTAGGAAGGCATAACTCCCAGCAACAAAAACAAAGTTACCATACTTTATTCAAAAAGCACAGCCCTAAAATCATAAAAAACATAGTTTTTTTAGTGTTTTTATTTTCAAGGTTTTTTTCTATTTTATATAGATAGCTTTTTCATGCAATCATATTAAAAATTTATAGAAAAACGCGATATAAATGAAAATAAAACTTGTACTTAGAGAATATTTGTGATCAGAAAGGCAAATGTTTTTTCTTGTTTAGAGTGCACATGGATCCCGGCCTTGCTTTGCAAACCGGGGTCCAAGTCGACCGAAGGGAGCCTCATCACCAAAATCAATTAACTTATAACGAACCATTCATATAACGCTTAGTCATTTCTTCCATAGAAAGCACTTGAATTTTATCTGCCTGACCAGCTGTACCAAAAGCTTCAAACCTAGCTTCACAGATCTCCTGCATACCCTGGCAAGCTAAAGCTAAATATTTTCTTGGGTCAAATTGCTCTGGATTTTCTTGCATATAACGACGTATCGCCCCAGTTGAGGCCAAACGTAAATCAGTATCAATATTAACCTTACGCACACCATGCTTAATGCCTTCAGCAATCTCTTCAACAGGCACGCCATAAGTTTCTGGAATCGCACCACCATTTTCATTGATAACCGCCAACCAATCCTGTGGCACTGATGATGAACCATGCATCACTAAATGTGTATTAGGAATACGTTTGTGAATAGCTTTAATGCGGTCAATTGCTAGAATATCTCCAGTTGGTGGGCGTGAAAATTTATACGCACCATGGCTAGTACCAATAGCGATGGCTAAGGCATCTACTTTCGTTTGCGCCACAAAATCTGCCGCTTGATCCGGATCTGTTAACAACTGTTCTTTATCAAGAACACCATCTGCACCATGTCCGTCTTCTTCACCCATTTCCCCTGTCTCTAAAGAACCTAAACATCCGAGCTCACCTTCTACTGAAACACCACATGCATGAGCCATACGCACAACTTCTGCAGTAACACCCACATTATAGTCATAAGTAGATGGTGTTTTCATATCTGCCATTAAAGAGCCATCCATCATAACAGAGCTAAAACCCAATTGAATTGACCGCTGACAGACACCTGGGTCGGCACCATGATCTTGATGCATACAAACAGGGATATGCGGCCATTCTTGTATAGCAGCCTCAATTAAAGCTCTTAAAAAATTAGGACCAGCATATTTTCTAGCGCCTGCTGATGCTTGAACAATCACAGGACTATTGGTTTTATCTGCTGCTTGCATAATAGCGCGAATTTGCTCTAAGTTATTCACATTAAATGCAGGCACCCCATATTGGTACTCTGCTGCATGATCCAATAATTGTCTCAACGTAATTAATGACATAATTTTACTCCTATCCTATTCTTAAAATCCAAATACAAAACACAATCATCGCAATTAATAAAATTGCTAGAATTCCCATAGTATGGAAACTTTTACCTAAATTTTCTTTGCTAAAAGCACCTGGGTTGCGACGAATGATGGTCACACCCCACCAAGCAACTGCCAACATACCTAGTAATAATAATATTTGCTCCCACATCTTAAGCCACCTTGCCAACTGTTAAAATTTTCATAGCATTAGCTCCACCGCCAATACCCCACAAATCACCTTTAGTTAATATAACACGATCACCAGTATTTACTAATTGAAGATCTTCTAAACATTTAATAGCTGATTTATTTAATGTTTCGTGTTTACATGTTGTGATATCGAAACAAATGGGGAAAACTCCCCTAAATAAAGTCATACGACCTAATGATTTTTTATGTCGGGATAAAGCAAATATTGGTGCAATCGACTGACGCCTAGACATCCATAATGGCGTAGTACCTGATTCGGTTAAAGCCACAATGGCTTGTACTTGCATATGATTGGCAGCAAAAACAGCTGACATGGCTACTGTCTCATCAATACGATCAAAATTAGTGCGAGTCGGCTCATGATAAACAGACATTTCAGGCAGGTATTCATTTGCACTAACACACGCACGCGCCATAGCTTCAATAACCAAAACAGGATGATCACCACAAGCAGTTTCTTCGGACAACATCACAGCATCCGTACCATCTAAAACCGCATTAGCTACATCTGACATTTCAGCGCGTGTTGGAATCACCTGAGTTACCATGGATTCCATCATTTGAGTTGCTGTGATCACTGGTTTATGTAACTTAATTGCAGAAGCTATCAGTTTCTTCTGAACAGCAGGCACACGCTCATCGCCAATTTCTACAGCTAAATCACCCCGCGCAACCATGATACCATCACTTGCCTCAATAATAGAATCAATTTCATCCAATGCTTCAGCACGTTCTATCTTTGCAATAATACCTGCATGTGAATTATTTTGATCAATAATAACTTTAGCATCCTTAATATCAGCAGCATTGCGCACAAAGGATAAAGCAACATAATCTACATTTTGCGACAAAGCAAATACCAAATCTTTTTTATCTTTTTCTGTTAAAGCTGGTGCGGACAAACCACCACCCAATAGATTAATACCTTTGTTTGCACTTAAAAATCCGTCATTCTGCACTGTAGTAACTATTTTTTTGCCAACAATTTTATCCACTTTAAGTTTTAAGCGACCATCATCTAATAATAAAAAATCATCTGCTTTAACATCATTAACCAAATCTTCGTAAAGAATACCCACTTGCGTTTGATCACCATCATTAACGCCTAATTCAGCATCTAAAATAAAAGCACTACCTTTTTTTAATTCGATTTTATCAGCTTTAAAACCAGCGATACGAATTTTTGGACCTTGTAAATCAGCGATAATACCAATAGTACAATTTAAATCCTCCATCACTTGCCTTACTAATTCAATCTGCTGTTGATGCTGCTGATGGGTGCCATGAGAAAAATTTAAGCGAGCCATGTTCATGCCTGCTTGCACCATTCTAGTCAGCACATCCAAATGCGCTGTTGCAGGACCCAGTGTTGCCACAATTTTTGTATGCTTTTTTATATGTATATTTTGTTGCTGCATATGTTATAAATTCCTATGATGATTGCAATGCTGTGACCGCAGGTAACGTTTTTCCTTCTAAGAATGCCAAAAAGGCGCCGCCGCCTGTTGATAAATAATCTAAATGTTCAGCCAGTTGATGTTGGTTAATAAAAGCGATGGTATCTCCGCCACCAGCAATGGTTACTGCATTTGATTTAGCAATACTCTTACCTAATGCTTGGGTGCCTTTTTCAGCAGATGACCATTCAACAATACCAACAGGGCCATTCCAAATAATTGTTTTGGCACCATCTACTAGCAACGCATAATTTTTCGATGACTCTGGGCCCACATCTATTACAATGTCATCAGCTGCAATATCGCCAATTAACTTTATAACAGCAGGCGCTTCTGGATCAAATTTCTTTACCACCACAACATCTACTGGCAAACCAATGCTAATATTTTTTGTTGCAGCTTCATCTAATAATGCTTTTGCTTCTGACACCAAAGAATTTTCAGTCAATGATTTTCCAATCGCATAACCTTGCGCCTGTAAAAATGTATTTGCCATACCACCACCAATAATCAAGCGATCTACCTTGTGCAATAACGCTTGCAATAAACTTAACTTAGTTGATATTTTACTGCCACCTATAATAGCTAGTAATGGTTTTTTTGGATCATTAATCAAAGGCGTTAAATGCTTTAATTCTTCAGACATTAATAAGCCCAAAGCTTTTTCATGACTCTGTTCTGCAACTCCAGTGGTTGAAGCTTGCGCACGATGTGCAGTGCCAAATGCATCCATAACAAAAACATCTGCTAAACCAGCATATTGTTTTGCCAACTGAACATCATTTACTTTTTCACCGCGATTAAACCGTACATTCTCTAACATAACTATTTGATCAAAATCATGAGCATGGGTAGCGCAATCATCTAAATTTTTTGTTAATGTAACTGGTTTTTGCAGTAACTGTGATAAACGCTCAGCAATTGGCTTTAAAGAAAATTGCATATCCAAAACACCCTCTTTTGGGCGCCCCAAATGTGACATCAAAATAACACGTGCATGATGATTTAATAAATATTGAATAGTGGGCAGCGCTTTTTGAATTCGCGTATCATCTTCAATAACTTGCCCCGACATCGGCACATTAAAATCACAACGCACTAACACTGTCTTTTGATTGAGATCTAAATCTTGCAGTTTCTTAATCATTTTATTCAGCAGCCATCATCGCTTTTGATGTATCTATCATACGATTACAAAAACCCCACTCATTATCATACCAAGAAACGACTTTAACCAAGTTATCGGTCACTTTAGTAAGTCCTGCATCAAATACAGATGAGTATGGTGAATGATTAAAATCAATAGATACCAATGGCTCATCACAATAGCCTAAAATACCTTTTAACTGATTACTTGAATAAGCCTGCACTGCCTGATTAATTTCATCAACAGTAACAGCCTTTGCTACTTCAAAAGTTAAATCAACCATTGATACATTCACCACTGGCACACGAATTGCATAGCCATCCAATTTACCTGCCATTTCAGGAAGAACCAAGCCTACTGCAGCTGCTGCACCTGTTTTCGTTGGAATCATGGATTGCGTAGCACTTCTAGCACGACGCAAATCTTTATGCGGCGCATCAGTTAACACTTGATCATTGGTATAAGCATGGACTGTGGTCATCAAACCGCGCTCAATACCTATGGTGTGCATTAATGCATAGACCAAAGGTGCTAAACAATTTGTTGTGCATGATGCATTAGAAACAATTGTATCATTGGCTGTTAAAGTATCTTGATTAACTCCATAGACAATAGTTTTAACATCACTACCAGCAGGCGCTGAAATTAAAACTTTTTTAGCACCCGCCTCAATATGCGCTTGTGCTTTTTCCTTCGAGGCATAAAACCCAGTGCAATCCATAACGATATCTATATTCAAATCACGCCAAGGCAAACTAGCTGCATCACGATCCGCTAACATGACAATCTCTTTACCATCTATAATAAGTTTATCATTGTTAATAGAAACAGCATGATTAAATGCACCATGAACAGAATCATACTTTAATAAATGTTTTGAAGTTTCTATCGGCGCAAGATTGTTTATGGCCACAATTTCAATGTCATTTTGTAAATCTCTTTCATAAATAGCACGCAAAACATTTCGCCCAATTCTTCCAAACCCATTAATTGCTAACCGTATTGTCATTAAGTTCTCCTTATTTTAGTTTATCGGCAATTGCTTTTGGCGTTAAACCAAAATGCTCATATATTTTTTGATAGGGACCGGAATGCCCGAAGTCACCTACCCCACAGATCACACCCTCTGCACCTATAAAAGGTGCCCATAACGCTGATGATCCAGCTTCAATGGCTGCACGTTTTTTTATATTTTTAGCTAAAACTTTTTCTTGATATTCGTTTGGCTGATTGAAAAAAACCTTCATACATGGCACTGAAACCACACGCACCGCTAAACCTAGCTTTGCTAACAAATCAGCTGTGTCTAGAGCTAAAGACACTTCAGTTCCTGAAGCAAACAAGATAACAGACGGGCTTTCGCCAATATCTTTTAATATATAAGCACCTTTTTTGCAATTTTCAGCTTGTGATATTTGATCAATTAAAGCAGGCACTTTTTGGCGACTTAAACACAATGCTGAAGGCCCCTTATAAGTCACCGCATCTGCCCAAGCTATCGTTGTTTCTATCATGTCAGCTGGTCGCCATACATGCAAATGTGGAATAAGACGCAAACTATCAACATGCTCAACAGGCTGATGTGTTGGGCCATCCTCGCCCAAGCCAATTGAATCATGCGTATAAACATAGATAACTGGATTGCGCATTAAAGCTGACAAACGAACCGCTGGTCTTGCATAATCACTGAAAGCTAAAAATGTACCAGCAAATACACGAAAACCACCGTGAAGCTGTAAGCCGTTCATGATCGCTGACATACCAAATTCACGCACACCATAATGAATATAATTAGCAGCAAACCCATTTGGCTCATGTGGCTGCAGTGATTTCATGGCTGGCCAAGCGGTTCCATTTGATCCTGTTAAATCCGCTGAACCGCCACATAAATTAGGCAATTGCTCAGCTAACCAAGCGATAGCCTTAGCAGAAGATTGTCTTGTAGCGAGCGCAGGTTGCTCTTCTATACTTTCTAGAAGAAATTTTTCCAATGATTTAGAAAAATCCGCAGACACTTCATATTTTAAAGATTGCTGTAATTTATCTGCTAACCCTGGAAATTTAGCTTGATATTGATCCCAAAGTGTTTGCCAATCAGCCTGAGCTTTGTCACCCACTTCTTTGGCATCGTAATAATTATAAATACTATTTGGGATTTCAAACGGTGCATAAGACCAACCAAGCGCTTCTTTGGTTGCTTGCATTTCTTCGGCACCTAAAGGTGCACCATGCGCTTTTGCCGTATCTTGCCTATTAGGCGAACCAAAACCAATATGCGTTTGTGCACAAATGAGCGTAGGCCCTTGCTGATTAGATCGTGCTTGCCTAATGGCTTGATCGATAGCTTCTGCTTGATGCCCATCAACATTTTCAATCACATGCCAGCCGTAAGCTTTAAACCGTTCAGGAACATTCGTTGTCATCCAATCATGCGTATCACCATCAATAGAGATTTTATTATCATCCCAAATAACAATCAGTTTATTTAAATCCCAAGTACCCGCTAACGAACAAGATTCATGAGAAACACCTTCCATTAAGTCCCCATCGCCCACAAAGACATAAGTATAGTGATCAATAATAGGAAACTCTGGTTGATTAAATTGCGCACCAAGCATTTTTTCCGCTAAGGCCATGCCAACCGCAGTTGCCAAACCTTGCCCCAGTGGACCAGTAGTCATCTCTATACCCAGTTGCGGATCAAACTCCGGATGCCCTGCTGTTTTAGCATGTAATTGACGAAAACTTTTTAAATCTTCGATCGTCATCGGATAGCCTGTTAAATGAAGCAAAGCATATAGCAACATAGAGCCGTGACCATTGGATAGTACAAAACGATCACGATTAGCCCACAATGGATCATTTGGGTTATGCTTTAAATGTTTATGCCATAAGACTTGTGCTAAATCAGCCATACCCATCGGCATGCCCGGATGGCCAGAATTGGCAGCTTCTACAGCGTCCATTGCTAATGCTCGAATTGCATTAGCAGCAATTTGCTCACTAACTTTTTCCATTGGCGCCCTTAAATGATTTGAATAAGCTGCCTATCATACCAGAACAAAAACATTAATGCTTATTGTGGATTGAAATCAAAGTGTATTTGCGAAATAATAGAGCGAAGCTTACCACCGATCTGTAATTTAATTAATCAAAAAAAAGAGTGCTATGCGAATTATAAACACCCCATACAAGATTGCATCCAAATTATTTAATAAACTACCTAATTGGATTACAAAACATAAACGTTATTATAAGGCCTGCATTTCAGGTGTAATCAGCCTTGTCGCGCAATTAATTGTGTTTAATATTTTACGCTTATACTTAAGATCCACAATTGCAAACAATATAGCAGTAGAAATTGCCATCATTACGAATTTTTTAATTAACTATCATTTTACTTTTTATGATCACAAAACTGAAGCACCCAGCAGCAAAAAGCTTATTTCACAATTTGTAACCTTTAATTTAGTATCGTTAAGCTCGATGCTAATTCAATACATTGCTTTGCATATTGAATTGTCGATATTCGGCAACCATTTGATCTATGAAAATATTGCTGTATTGATTGGTATTATTATAGGCTCTATTGTTAACTTTATTCTCTACAAAACGATTGTTTGGCGGAAATAAAAAACTATTGCGCTTCTGCAATCATTGCTGATTTTATGATTTCGACATCACTGATATTAACAGATACCAATTTAGCGATTTGCGCACTAGCAAACCCCTCTAATATAAGATTTTTTACAACCAGCTGTTTTGCTTCAGCTTGACCAGCTTTGCGCCCTAATTGTCGACCTTCTTGTCGACCTTCTTGTCGACCCAGCTGAAGCCCTTTCTCCATTCCTTCAGAAATGAGTTGCTCATATATTGTCATTAACTTATCTCCTGAATCAGGCATTGTTTTGCCAACTGTAGTTATAAACTCACTTTTATCAGTGATGTTTGTAAATTGAATAATACATTCTAGCATATTTTCGATCATAGTTTCACCACCCTGACTATATAAAAATTTTATTAATGGTAAAAAATGAGCCTGCACTTCATGCAAAAAATCTCGTGCACGCATATGCTTTAAAATTAGATTTGGCAACGCACTCCAAGTTGATTCTACCAAGTCTTCGTTACTTTTAACGCTCAAATCCACCAGATGAAACGATTTAAACATAGTAGCTTCTGCCAAGCTGGAGTCGGTAAAGGCATGCATAAACTGACAACTTCCAGGATATGGACTCACAACACCATTATATACTAGCGCTGGAATAACCACAGGCAAACCTTTGCCACCTGAATCCAAATGGTCTTGCATAATATTACAAGTATATTGCAAGAGCCTTAAAGCAATACGTTTATCATAAGTAGATTGATGCTCCCACAAAAAATATATATAGGTCTCATTGTGTAATTTAGACTGAACTTTATATAACATATCTGCATGAGTATGCTTCAGATCTTTATCAACATAACTAGCCTGACAAGTTGCTAGAGTATCTAAATTTAAATGTTTTGTGATTTCACAAGGCAAATAATCTTCGATCATTGCTCTTGAAACTTTTAGATCACGCATAGCAAGCTTAAAAACAGTATCATGCCGTTGTGCTTTATCATATTTTTTATATGAACCCATAACCATACCAACCGCCCAATGTTAGTAAGCATAACACCACAGATTGGTTCTTGAGTATATTCGTATTTTTTACTCATGCATAACTAAGTCGTGACTTTATATTTGGTCACCATACTGGTAATCAGTTTATTGTTTGGGACTGTAATTTGATTGCCATCGCTATCTATTAAATAGGTAAATAACAGTTGAATAGCTGAGATAACACCTGTTTGACTATCAATACTAATTTGATCACCGATAGTAAACGGTTTGAACATGATAAGTAAAACCCCCGATGCAAGGTTAGACAATGAAGAGCGCAATGACAACCCAACAGCAATACTCATACCACCTAAAACAGCAACTAAGGAAGCAGTTTGCACGCCCAACTCAGACAATACCGCAATTAGAATAAACGACATTAAACTATAATAAATAAACTGCCTAACAAACACAGTCATACCTGCATCAAAGTGTTTTGATGCGATCTTATCAATCAGCTTACGAACGGCCTTGGCTACAATCAAACCAATAACAAATATGGCTACTGCTTTTATTATTACCTCTATATATGGTATAGACACACTATAGGCCATTGATAACATTGAGAGTAATTGCTGCATAACACATCCTTTTTTAAACTATACAATTTTATAACACATTCATGAGCCTGATTGAACCTTTTGCTTTCATAAGCGCATTCAGGTAGAATTTGGCTTTTATTTAAACGATTGCCATCTTATGACTTTAACGACGATTATCAATATGTTAGCCGTGCTATTTGGGCTGGTCACTATTGGACTCATGATTCGAGATTACCGGATCAAAGAAAACCAACATGTGCTGCCGCCACTAACCGCTAAAAAAGCCAGTGCTTTTAGTTTATTAGCTATTATTGCCTTCATTGCTGATACCATTGGTGTGGGTAGTTATGCAGTGGTTATAGCCGGTTGTAAGCTAGGCAATTTATTACCTGATGAATGGCTACCAGGTCTTACTAACGGGGCTCAACTCATTCCTGGCATTATAGAATCCATACTCTTTTTACATGTCTTTCATGTGCAACCAACCATGCTAATACTTTTTGTTTCTGGCGCTTGTTTTGGTGGTGTTGTTGGCGGCCTAATTGTTTCACGCTTAAACCAACATTATTTACAATTATCCATGTTTATAGCTTTTATTATCATGATTGCCGCTTTATTCGCGAATCAAATGGGTTGGTTACATTTAGCTGGCATGTCACATTCCTTACATGGCACCAAACTTTATATAGGTTTTTTCGGTATGATCATTGCTGGAATGCTCACTTGTGTGGGCGTTGGAATTTACAGCGTCATTCAAATTGTGCTACTTCTATTAGGCCTATCACCCTGGGTTGCCTTTCCAATCATGACTACCGCGGGTGCATTACAACAATCTTTTGCGACCAGCACTTTAACCCTAACTTCAAAAGTACCTCTAAAACCAGCCTTATTAATGACTTGCGTGGGTATTATTGGCGTTTTGATTGGGCTACCCTTAGTAACACACTTATCTGCTAACCGATTACATTGGCTATTACTCATCATTATTATCTATAACACTTTGATGATGGCTAAATCACTTTTTAAAAGATAGCCTTAGCTAGCAGCAGTTTTTAAAAGCCTTTTCAATATAGGGTTTTTATCCAACACTTTAAAACCTAATTGACGGGTCATATTCATAAACAATGAATTATCTGTTAACGCTTCTTTTAATGCATCATGCACAGAAAGAAACAAAGCGTTTTTAGGTTTTTGTATTAACTCAAACTGCTTTAATACTCGCAAGGACCCAATATCTTTTTTCTCTTGCCCCGCCTTAGCAAAGCAATCGATCAATGTACTTGCATCTGCAAAGCCCATGTTAGCACCTTGACCTGCAAGCGGATGAATACGATGTGCTGCGTCACCAATAATAACGACCCGATCGCCATAATATTTTTTTAAATGTTGACGTATAAGTGGGATCGATACAATTGGCGTTTGCCATTGCATCATCCCTAATTGATTGTGCGCAGCATTAGTTAATAAACAGTCTTGCATGGCTTTATCAGCATTTAACAGTTCATGCATTTTGTTTTCTGTACACGAAAAAATAATACTATGCTTATTAGCTTCATTTAATGGCAAAACACCTAGTATAAAATCCTTATCACATGTTTGTAGCGCTTGATGCTCTAACTTGTTTTCACTCGTTGCCAAACCGACACACGCCATATGGTGATAATCTCTTTTCAACACAGGCATTTGCAAATAACGACATAACCAAGAGTTCGCACCATCAGCACCAACCACCACTTTTGATTCCAAATAAATATCAGATTTTAAACGCAACGCCACCTGTTTTTTTTCATGATACAAAGACTGTATCTCGCTATTAAAATAATAATTAATCTTCTTACTTGTCAAACAAGCTTGATAAAGTGCCCATTGCAAATGTTGATATTCAATGACTACTGACAATGTCTCGCTGGGCTGACCTGCTTTTATAAACATTTCTTCGCCCTGCTGATCAATAACACGCATGCTATCCATAAAGCCCAACCTTGTTTTATCAACAAATGGCCAGACATTTAAATTATCAAGCATCGAAAGTGTTGCATGATTTAAGGCTATGGTTCGTGGCTGGATAGATAAACCATCCACAGAGCTTGGAGCACTTTTTAAATCAACTAAATGCACACTCATTTGATGCTTAGCTGCTAGCAGCGCTGTCACCAAGCCAACAACACCAGCCCCCACGATTGTAATATCTGCTTTTTGATTTTTCATAAAAATTTACAACTTTAAAACTCGTTTTACACCACCAGCAATGCCTAAAGCACGATTGGCCATTTTATTTTTTAACGGTGTAATGAGATCCAAACCAATTAAACCCAGACCTCTTAAGTGTGACAAAATTTCATAATCTTTTGAAAAAACATCACCTATCTTAGATGTCATTTGACTTGTTTTTTTCTGATCCTCAGCACGAAAGTCTATAAATGTTTTTATTAGCTTTTCAGGATTATTGCTTTGAATATCCTTGGCACAAGCAAAAACAGATTGCAACTGCATCACATCTCTTAATCCTAAGTTAAAGCCTTGCGCTGCAATGGGATAAAGCGTTCTTGCCGCATTACCCAATAATAAAACTTGCCCCAAATACAAAGGTACATGCCTTAAGCTATTTAATGGCTTAATAGCCCCTGGGGTCGAGCGTAGCTTACTCGGCAAGCGATCGCCCATCAGGGCTTGTATATGTTGTATAAAAGCATCATCAGATAATGCACTTAAACGATCAATTTCAGCATGTTTTCCTGTAAAAACAAGCCCAGCATTACCAGCCAACTTAGGCAACAAAGCCAAGGTGCCCTGTTTGGTAAATCGTTCATAAGCAACACCGTTTAGATCTGCGCCCACCAAATCACAAACCAATGCCTGTAATGGCTCGCCTTCTTTAATCTGCTCAGCTCCAATTAATTGGGCAACCTTAGAATAAGTACCATCACAACCAAATAAAAAATCACTGCTTATCTGAATACTTTTATTTTTAACTTCATAATTAAGCTGCACAATTTGATTATCTTGATTGACCGACTGAATATTATCTATTCTTTCAAAATCTACTACTGATAACTCACGGGCTTTTTTTAATAAAGTTAACGCTAAAACATCTGCAGGTACAACACAACCTAATGCCTCTAGATTATAATCCTGTGCCTTAAATTGTGTTGTACCCCAATAACCATTCTGGGAAACATGCACCTGTTTAATAAGTGTCGCATAATCTTTCAGATCTTGCCAAACATCACACTGCTTTAAGGCTTCTACACTGGCATGATTTAACGATAAAGGCCTAGATTCAACATTCATTTGACGATTGAAATCATGCTCCATTTTATCTAATAATAAAATAGAATCGACATAAGGTGCTAAAGCAATAGCAAGCAGGCTACCAACCATGCCGGTACCGACAATGATCATTTCATAATGCCTAGATTGATTTAATTGCGTCATGACGCCTCTATAAAAAACGTTACATTCATGCGTTCACTGTACCATAAAACGAATCATTAGTTTATATTTTTAACCAAAATAAATGCGCTATTTTTATACTTTAAAAGTCATTGCCGCAGTTCTTGTTATGCAGCAATGTGGGTGTATAATGAGACATCAGTCCATACACCCTTAACTATTGAGTTTCATCGTGGAAATACAAGATATTCAGCATCATATTTTTGAAGATAGCCTAGAACGCGAGCATTATTTGTCATCTGTTATCTGGGCCTCACCAGGTTTTATTTATATAAAAGACATCCATTCAAAATACATTGCTTGTAATGAGAACTTTGCTCGTGCAACTGGCATTAGCTCATATGAAGAAATCATTGGCAAAACAGATTATGATTTAGACTGGGGCGCGGCAGAAGCTTCTTTTTTTCGTCATAGTGATTTAGAAATTTTAAGCGGCAAAGTGAAAGTTAATTTTGAAGAGCAACAATTTCAAACCAATGGAAAAACACACACCCTTCTTGCAAATAAAATACCACTCTACAATAAGCATGGTAAAATTATCGGCATCTATGGTAATTATTATGATATCACTGAGCGCAAAGAAAAAGAAAAAGCGCTGGTAGAGGCTCAAAAAAAGGCTGAAAAAGCCAATCTTGCACAATCTGAATTTGTAACGAATATTAGCCATGACCTACGCACCCCGCTTGCGGCGATATTAGGAATGACAGAAGCAGCGCTTGCTAGCGATAAACCTAGAATTTATAAAGAAACTTTAGAGGGCGTTTTAGAATCTGGTAAGCATCTTTTAACGCTCGTTGAAGATATTTTAAATTATGCCCGAGTGCAACATGATGAAAATAAACCAGATAATACTACATTTAGTTTAGATGAACTTCTTGATGCAATCCGTCTTTCAACTGAAAACAGCGCAATCCAGAAAGGTTTAAAGTTTTCTATTGAAAACCAATGTCGCAAACATCAATTTGTCTATTCTGATAAAAAAGCTATTCGACGCATCATTACTAATTTAATTGGCAATGCCATTAAATTCACCTTACACGGCTCGATTAATATCTCTATCTACCCTGGTCAACCTAGCATACTTTCACCTACTTTAATGACTTTGAATATAGTTGTAAAAGATACCGGCATAGGGATGCAGAAAAAAGATTTAGGAAAAATATTTGATCGCTTTTCTCGTTTATCACCAACCTATATCACAGGGCATGCTAGCTCTGGGCTTGGTCTCACTATCGTGCAACAATTATTATTACAACTTCATGGAACCATTCAAGTTGAAAGTGAGCCTGGTCGCGGCACCACCTTTCATTGCTCTATCCCCTTAGAATTTACAGCCACACCAAAAAAAATTAATGAACAAAGCTATACCCATATTGAAGAAGACAAACCTATCGAAAGTTCTCCACTCTCAAAATCTAGAGCCTTACAAATACTTGTCGTTGATGACTCAAAACCAGTTCGTCGTGCAATGGATATGCTTTTAAAACACCTTGGGGCTGAGGTACATTTTGCAATAAACGGCCAAGATGCTTTAGCTACTGCTATCAATAATTTTGATATTGTATTTATGGATATGGGCTTAGGGGACTTTTCAGGCATTGCAATCACCAAGCAACTTCGTCGTGAGCACGGTAATAACACACCCATTATTGCTTTAACCGCCAATGCCCTGGATAAAGATAAACAACAATGCTTAGATGCCGGCATGAATGACTTTATTACCAAACCTATTTTATTAGAATCACTCAAAAAACTTTTAAAATCATATCAACTTATTCATTAAACTCTTAAGGTAATAACAATTATGTTCTATTGGAATAATCAAGTCCGTCATTATGAAGTGGACCAACAAAACATTGTTAATAATGCCATTTATCTTAACTATCTGGAACAGGCTCGCGCTGAATTTATAGCTAACTCTTCACTAGATTTAGATGCTTATGAACAGATGGGCTATCATTTTGTTGTTGCCAAAATTACCATTGAATATAAGCGATCTTTATTTGCCAAAGATAATATGCAAGTCTCTGTTGAAATTTCTGAAATCACAGACAAGCGCATTATCTTTCATCAACAAATCATTAAACAAGACACAAAAAAATTAGTCACTGAAGCTTATATTGAAATTGCATGCATGAACATCAAAACTCGACGCTCTGATATGCCCGATCACATCAAAAATGATATTGCACTATTGATCAAGACGCAATAACTAGGTCGTCAAACGAGATTGCTGCACTTGATATAAAGCAATACCCGCTGCTACTGATACATTCAAACTAGATGTTTGCCCGGCCAAAGGAATACGTCCCAAAAAGTCACAATGAGCCTGTGTATTCTTACGCAGCCCAGATCCTTCACTACCCATAACAATAACAGTTGGTCCGTTCAAGTCTATTTCATCCAAGTCCTGCTGAGCATGTTCGGTTAAACCCACGCGCCACACACCCATTTTGGCAAGCTGATCTAAGCATCTAGATAAATTCGTTACTTGGATAAATGGCAAACTAGCATCAGCACCCGAAGCAACCTTTCTAGCCGCTGGCGTTAATTTAGCACTATTACGCTTGGGGACAATCACAGCATGTGCACCAAATGCTTCGGCACTACGCATAATAGCTCCTAAATTATGAGGATCTTGAATGTTGTCGCACATCACCAGCAACACATGATTAGACTGAGCTAGTTGATACTCTACCAATGGATATAAATCATGATCATCTAATTTCATTTGCCCATGCACTTGTGCAAAAACCCCCTGATGCAATGAAATACCATTTAAACGCTCTGTTAAATCTTTCATACTCGCACGCTTAATTGGAATATCAAACTGACCTGCCAATTCAATAACCTTTTTAGCTCGCTCATCGTCTCTAGAGGTGGCTAGCGTAATTTCAACAATATTTTTTGGTTGCGCCAACAAAACTGCTGTGATCGCATGAAAACCATAAATTACTTTATCTAATTGTGACATTATTATTCCCTATACAGTTGGACTATTTCAGTAATTGCGCTAAGATAACCATTCACGATTGTATGTAGGTGCCTTATGCGTTTAAAGTCTATTTTAAAATTAATTACACCCTTAGCTTGTGCATTTTTTTTAACGGGTTGCAACCCATTCGTAACCAATAGCCAAGATGGCGCGCCTACGTATTATAAAAACATCAACAATATCCCAAATCCTATCGTTCGTCCATTAAAGAAAAGCAAATATGGTAATCCTTCTTCATATGTTGTAAATGGCAAACGCTATTTTGTACTTCCTAGCGCCAAAGGCTACCATCAAACGGGCATCGCCTCATGGTATGGCACCAAGTTTCATGGCAAGCTCACTTCCACACGCGAGACTTATAATGTCTATGCAATGACTGCAGCCAGCCCCATTCTACCACTGCCGTGCTTTGTGCGCGTGACTAATTTGACTAACCATCGCTCTATCATCGTAAAAGTGAACGATCGCGGGCCGTTTGAAGATGATCGTATTATTGATTTATCCTATGCTGCAGCTGCTAAACTAGATATGCTCAAGCATGGCACAGCACCAGTGAAGGTAGTTGCATTAACACCTAACACCTACCACCAACAAAGACACGCTATTGCATCGCCCCGCTATCTAGTGAATCACTGGAAACAAAAACAAATAGAAAAGAAAGAAAATGTTTTTGCGCAGCCTAAATCAGGTTTATTTTTGCAAATTGGTGCTTACAGTCAGCAACAAAATGCAGCTGCTATTAGAATTAAAATTAAGCGCTTTGTGCAATACCCAGTTGTGGTACAAAAAGCCAATATCCATAATAAGCCAATCTATTTAGTTAAAATTGGCCCATTAAAAAATCAACAACAAGTGAGCGATGTCGAACATAATCTTGGAAGTGTACACTTATGAGAGAGTCTATAAACTATAACAGTCAAAGTGGGTGGGATCTATTTAAAACCATTGGCATCTATTGTTTGCCTGTTATCTTGCTACAGTGGCTAGGTGTATTAACCAGCACGTTTAGCACTAGTTTTTTAGCGCAATTTCATACCAGCGCATTAGCCGCAAGCGGCTTAACTTATCGCGCCTTTTTAATTATTTTATTATGCTTAAATGGTTTGCAGTTTGCACAAGGAGTGATTATTGCTAAATCAAAGAATAAAGAAGCTATCATTCCACAACTTACTAGCTTAATTTTAATCATAGGGTGCCTGTTAGGTTTAGGCTTACTATGGATGCCGAGCATTTTATTTTGGTTTCATGATTCATCAGCACTTATAAAACTAACCATTCCCTATTTCCATTGGCTAGCGCTAACCTGCCCGTTTATTGCTTTTAATGGCTTATGGCAGCAAATATTTTTAGTTTATAAAAAACCAACCTGGATCGTAGGCATTGCTTGCCTTTACTTTATTGTGAGCGTTTTTTCCAACCATATTTTCATTCTAGGCTTTCATCATATCCACGCCTATGGATTAGCAGGATCCTCAATAGCTGAATTATGCGCCCAACTAAGCGTTACCATATTATCATTAATACTTATCCTAAAACTACCACAATTATCTTGGCGTAAAATTTGGTTTCATCGGCCTAACATGTTACACACTTGGTTTAGAGCATTAAACCTTGGCTGGCCTATAGCCTTTCGCTGGATGAATGAAATGCTTGCCATGGGGATCATAGCTATTTTAATAGGTTATTTAGGCACACTAGCTTTAGGAAGTTTTCGAGTAGTTTCACAGCTAGATTTACTTGTGCTAATGATTCCTTACAGCATGAATATCATCTTAGCTTTATTATTATCAAAACCACAAGACCTCGACAACTTTCAAAAAACCTTTCGTATGAGCCTCTATATTACGCTAACTATTATTTTATTATGCTCTTTAATGTTTTGGATATGGCCACAATGGTTGCTCATACATTTTTTCCATATTTCAACTCATCAACCTCACTTGTTCCATTTAAGTGTGCATATGCTTATGATCACAGGTATTGGTCAGCTATTTAATGCGATCAGACAATTATGCAATGCCGCCCTTCGTGCATTAGATGATACACTCTGGCCGTTGATATTTAGTATGATTAGCTTCTGGGGAATTGGTGTTTTAGGTAGCTGGCTTGCTGTCCATTATACCTCTCATCATATGATTATGATTTGGTGGTGCGTGAATATTACTTATATAGTTGCCTGCGCCTTAAGCGCTGCAAAACTTATCATCTACTTCAATAAGTAACTTTCCAGCGCCACAAAGAAAACTTAGTGTCATAATCATACTGATCAATATTCTCAGATATTTTTAACTTTTTAGCTAATGCTGTTGAAAATGGCAAACCAATAACTTCAATAATTATTTTCACTAGCCATACGGTTCCAATCATAACCCATATTTCGTGAATGGGGATAACCTGATAAAAAGCAATAAAAGAAAATATGGTTGTATCAATACTCGCACCGATCATTGTTGATAACAAAAACCGTAACCACATAAGTTGCCCATGATTAAATATTTTTAATTTTGCAATAAGGTAAGCGTTAGCAGGCTCTGCACACAAATAACTGATGCTTGAAGCAATACAAATTCTTAAATTTTGCGCCAATAAAGCTGTAAACAAATGATTAAATGGTGCATCTGCCGGACTGGGTAAATGGATAATTAATTGGCCATAAAGCAATACAATTAAATTGGTAAAAAAACCAATCCAAATGGCTTGCCTTGCATACTGGTAACCATAAACTTCGGTTATGATATCACCAACAATAAAAGTTAACGGGAAAATAATGGTACCAGCATCTGTTACAAAAGGCCCAAATGAAATAAGCCGGGCGTCAAACCAGTTGGCAACGACCAGCGCTAGTGCATAGGTCAACATTAGCAGCCACAAATAACGCGGCCAAACGATTTGTGACTGTGCTTTATGCATAATTAACCTATCTTTTACAAGTTATGAAACTCTACTTAAGTAGACTTTTATTTTACTATGCTGTCGCAAGCTATTTTGTAACATTTGCAACGTAGCTTTTTGCTGTAAATTTAGCAGTTGCTGCTGAATTTGAGTTTGCTTAGCAACAGTCATTTTGCTAGCAGGCTTAACCCTTAAACTTTGTAACTGAGCTACAGCAACTTGCTGGGTATTGACCGGTATTACAAAAGCAACTGCCTTATCACCTACAGCAAATGGTTTTTCAAATACTGCGTTTACAATAGGCTTTGCAATTGACTTATCTTTCACTGTGCCATTAGTCATATTGTGCCAACTAAGCTGCACTGCTTGACCTGCATTCAATTGTTTTGCCAACGCTTGTGCATGCTGTTTTGCTAATTGCAAAGACTGCTGAGCAATATATGCCTCTGCCACAGATACTTTAACAACAGAAAAAGGCTTGCTAGCCGCTGGCGTATGCTTATTTAAATGCATAATAACAATACTGCCATTTTTTAATGTGATTGGATCACTATTAACACCTTGAGTTAAAACAATATCACCAAAGGCTGCCGCAATAAATTTTGCATTCGATGCTGGACCTGCTTTTAAACCTTGGCGTGTAAAAGCTTTAGTTGTTTTTACTGATAACCCCATTGTGGCAGCCACTTGCTTCAAGCCCTCAGGGTTGCTATAGGCAAGGTTGGTCATTTGATCGCTTTTAGAAGACAGCAGTTCATTTAATTGCTGTTTTTGTAAATGATCTACAATTTCTTTTTTCGCATCAGCAAAAGATTTCACATGCTTAGGCAAAGTGGCAATCATATAATAAACGGTTTTACCCTTGAGTATATTATCGTTTTGCACCGCTGATACTTGGCCTGGCTTTAATGAACTTAAAAGTTTTTTTGCTTTACCTGAAAACGACGCAACAGGCTTAGTGACTGGTTTATACATCTTCAGAAAAGCTGCTATATTTGTGCCAGATTTTAAAGCACTTACTTGGTCAGCAAATTTTTTATTAATTTGTGCATCACTATCACTTAAGTATTTGCTTCTTAGGTCAGACATGGTAAAAGCAGAAAATTTCCAAGATTTAGGCATAGTAAATGTTTTTTTATGCGCCTGATAATAGGCTTTTGCACTTGCAGGATCAACATGCACTTGCGCCATCAAATTACTTGGAGCAACTTTAATATAATTAACTGATACTGTTTCTGGCGCTTTATACTCAGCAATATGCTTTTGATAAAAAGCCTTTAACACGGCTGTGCTCACTTGCACTTGATTGGCAAAATCACTAGCCTGTATTAACGCATAACGATAAGTTCTTTGTTGTGTTAAAACAGTAAAATAGCGTTGAACCAATTTAGGCAATACAAACGCACTTTGCATCATAGCCTGAGTGAATTGGGTACCAATCATTTGGTTTGAATAAAGCTGGTAAAACTTGTCTTCTGTTAATCCTTGATACTGCAACATATTATTAAAAGCAGCTGTTGAAAAGTGACCATTAATCTGGAAACCAGGTGTTGCTAAAACAATATTACGAATAACATCCGGACTAACCAACATATTGGCTTGTTTTAAGGACGTGATCACCGCTTGTTGCTTAACCCAACCCTTAACAAGGTTCTTTTTAAAAGCAGTTCTTTTTTCAGAGCTCGCTGTAGCTAAGGAAGGGTTTTGACGTGTGGCATTGGTATATTGTGTTTGTAACATCTGAGCAGTTAATTTTTCGCCATTTACTTTGGCTAAGACAACATCGCCGGGGTTGCCTGCATGTAAATAGTAGCTAATTCCAAATAATGCGAATATAACTGAAATAACAACAACGAATATTCCTGCAATCCATCCGTGAATGTGTTCACCCATCTTCTGCAACATAAAGCATCCTCCTTGGTATAATCAGAAAAATCTAAGAATATAATATAAGAATGGCGGAGTGGACGGGACTCGAACCCGCGACCCCCTGCGTGACAGGCAGGTATTCTAACCAGCTGAACTACCACTCCGCGCACATGGATGGATTATGGCCTGTTTATACTAGCAAAACAAGCTTTATCCTAACTCTTAAGTATAGTCAGCAAACATACTTAAAATATGGTGGGTGCTACAGGGATCGAACCTGTGACCCTCGCCTTGTAAGGGCGATGCTCTCCCAGCTGAGCTAAGCACCCGTTTTGGTTTTCGTGAGAAGCGAACTTCTTCGTTAAAACCTCAACTCTAAATTGTCATTTACCCAAGTAAACTCCAATTTCTCTTTCGGCTTTGCCTTGAATTTCATCTACTCACAAAAACCAAAAATCTATTGTGAGAAGCGAACTTCTTCGTTAAAACCTCAACTCTAAACTGTCATTCAACAACTATGTGCTTCATTTCAATTGATAAGAGCCGCGATTCTATATCTAACGGCTCTTAAAAGCAAGTACGAATAGCACTTTGCTTTAATTAATTATTAACAGCGTCTTTCAAGCCTTTACCTGCCTTAAACTTAGCCACTTTTGAAGCAGCAATGCGAATAGTTTCACCAGTTTTAGGGTTACGACCATCACGTGCAGCACGCTCACTTACTGAAAAAGTACCAAAACCAACGAAAGCAACGCTATCGCCTTTTGATAAAATACTAGTAATTTCTTCGTTATAAGCTTTTACAAAAGACTCAGCTTCTGTTTTTGTTGTGCCAAGTTTTTCAGCAATATTGTCAATAAATTGAGCTTTTGATACGGTCTCTGCCATGATAATTTCTCCATAAAATATAGTTTGAATCGATCAGCCTTCAGCTGAAGCGAAAGTTATTTATACCCACCCAGCCCAATACTGTCAAGGATATTAGCCCAATGTCCTACGGTAAAGCAATATATTGAGCAATAAAATAACGAACCAGAAGATAATAATCGCTAAAAAGTCATGTGACAGCGGCCAAAAAGTGGCCCCCTTAAGCATCACTCCACGAGTAATCCGCAAAAAATGAGTTAGCGGTAAGCAGCCGCCAATGGCTTGTGCCCAAGCTGGCATGCCCTGAAAAGGAAACATAAAGCCTGAAAGCAGCAATGACGGCAAAAAGAAAAACGTAGCAGACTGACTAGCCTGTAGCTGGGTTGTTGAAATACTGGAAAATAAAAGCCCTACACTCAAATTGGTAATAATAAATAAAAAGCACGCGACCATTAGCAACGCCAATGAGCCTACAAATGGTATCGCAAAAACAAAATATGAAATACTTAAAATAATACATACCTGAACAAATCCCAAAAGAATGTAAGGTATGATTTTTCCAAGCATCACCTCAAAAGGCTTAATTGGCGTTGCCAGTAATGATTCGATCGTACCAGATTCATATTCGCGCGTAAGCGCCATGGCTGTAATCATTGCTAAAGTTAAGGTTAATACCACCCCTAACAAGCCAGGGACAATATTATAACGGGTGATTGATAACGGATTATAACGAGCATGGACAATTAAATTAACCGGCCCAGGCTTAGATTGCAGCTGCATCAATGGCCCGGTTAACACTTTATTAAAACCATTAGCAGTAATTTGATTAAGCGCTGAAATAGCAGCTGACGTAGCTACAGAATCAGTTGCATCCGCAGTTACCAAGATAGATGGGCGTCTGCCACGCACAATATCCCCGCTAAAATTTGGCGGAATATGCACTATAAACTGTGCTTTATTCGCTTTCATTAAATCATTAGCTTGCTGATTGGTATATTTATTTTCGCTAATATTAAAATATTTAGTTTCTTCCATATTTGCCAAAAATGTTCGCGTAAAGATACTTGGCGAAGCATTCATCACAATAGTCGGCAAATGGCGCGGGTTATTATTAATCGCATAAGAAAACAAAATAAGTTGCATGACTGGGATCATCACTGTCATTGCAAAAGTCATCGGGTCACGACGCATTTGAATCACTTCTTTTTTGAAAACCGCAAAAAAACGGCGAGGAGAAAACCAACTCATGATTCGCACCCCTGCTGTTTTTCAACTAAATCAATGAATGCATCTTCTAATGTAGGCGCAGCTTTTCTCCATGAACCCTCATCATATTGCTTAGTTATTCGCAAAAGTTTTTCATGTTGATGACCAACAATATGCAAACGATTACCTAAAATAGTAGCACGAACGCCAGTGACCTCCTCGATAGCTCTCTTCAAATTCATCAAATGACGCCCTTCTTTTTCAAAAGCAAATAAATGCTGATCGTCAATCACCTCATCAACTGTGCCGACCGCTAAAATATCGCCATATGCAATATAGGTTAAGCGATTACAGCGCTCAGCTTCATCCATATAGTGAGTGCTAACTAAAATAGTCATACCCTCAGAAGCAAACTGATTAATGGAATCCCAAAATTCACTGCGCGCTTGAGGGTCAACACCCGCGGTTGGCTCATCCAACAATAATAATTTAGGACGATGCATCATGACAGAGGCCAAAGCTAGGCGCTGTTTCCAACCACCCGATAATTGCCGCGCTAATTTTTTAGCCAAACCATCAGTAAAATTAAATCTTTTTAAAGCCAGTTTAATATCTTTTTTAGAAATTTTTAAATTATAAGCATTCGCCATAAATTCTAAATTTTCATAAGCATTTAAATCGCCATACAAACTAAAGCGTTGGCTCATATAACCGATACGCGATTTTATTTGATAAGCTTGATGGATAATATCCAAACCCAAACACGTGCCATCACCCGCATCTGGTTTTAAAAGACCACATAGCATACGCATAGTCGTTGTTTTACCACTGCCATTAGGACCTAAAAAACCGTAGATTTCACCCTGATTCACATATAAATCAATCTGATTCACAACTGGCACATGATTATAAATTTTAGTTAAACCAGAAACATCAATAACACAATCGCTCATTTCTAATCCTTATCAATGCGTGCCATTAGGCAATGAAATTAGCACCGGCTGGCCAGGCCATAAAACAAAATGATTTGTTAATAAGGTTGCATGCACTTCAAAAACCAAATCTTGCATATTCTTTTCACTATAAATTAATGGTGGTGTATACATAGCCTCAGCGCTCATGAAATTTATTTTGGCTTTCACAGCTTGATTTGTATTATTGGCATGAATAGTTATAACATCACCTATCTTTAAAGACGCTCGATTTTTTGCGCTGACATAAAAAATGGCATAAACATCTTGTGGCCGAAGAATAGAAACAATGGGTTGCTCAGCAGGCACATTTTCTGCCGTATAAAAATAGGTATTATTCACCAAAGCAGCATAAGGTGCTGTTTGCATTTTTTGATTTAACTGCCACTGCATAGCTTGTCTATTATCTTTTGCTGCTTGTACTGCTGCGGTGGCTGCTAAAATCTGATTGGTGCGCGCTGACAAGTGTGCATTAACAATATTGGCTTTGGCAGCATTGTAATCTGCTAATGCTGATCGATAGTTTTGCTCTGCTAAATTTAAATTATCAACAGAATTATAACCCTTAACCCTTAAAAATTTTTGTCGTGATAAATCTTTTGTAGCATAGGTTAAACTAGCTTGGGCCGCTTCTTGTTTGGCTATCAAAGCATCAACCTCTGGCGTACGCGCACCTTTTAACAGATCATCCAATTGCGCCTGTGACTGCCCCACTTGTGCTTGCGCTTGTTTAAGCTGATAGTTTTGCGGGTTTGAATTTAGCTGAAATAATAATTGACCCTTTTTAACAGTTTCACCACGATGTACTGCCAACTTTTGTAAAGTACCACCAACTTGTGCGCTGATATAACGAAAATCACCTTCGATATAACCCTGCGTTTGATCAGTGCTTTTTGAGCAACCGGTTAATATTAAAAAAGATGCCAGAATAGGCCCAAAATAACTTAGCTTAGCGAATTTCATAAGCATACTCCAAAAAAGTGTTATTCAGAGTATAACAATATTTTCACAACAAATAATAGTTTCCAGCACTTATGATTGTTCCCAAGGTGGCTTTGGCCGCATCATTTTCTTAAGCAATTCCGAAATCTCGTTTTGCTGTTCCACTTCAGGCTTTTGGTGAGCATTATTAGGCGATGGTTTCGGCTGTAGCATTGGGGTAAAAGCTACTCTTGATTGCGATACAGGTTGCTGGTGCTCATCAGGCAGCTGAATTGCAAAAGGAATCAAATCATTATAACTATTAGTCAAACCAACAAATTCAGCAAACACAGGGCTATTAAGTATTTGGTTATTACTGATAGCAGGATTCGCCAACATTTTTTGTAATTTAGAAAACAAGCTGATAGTGTTCAGCCGCAGCGTCATTAGATGAACCAACAATACCCCAGTGCTATCACCTTGCTGTTCTTTCTGCAAAGCCAACTCTTCTGCTAATTTTTCTTGTTCATCTTCATCTAGTTCTTTATAGAGTTGCGCCATAAAATCAGGCTTAGGCGTTAAGCTATTTTGCTGCTCTTCAGAAAGCTCTTGTTGCTCAACAATATAATTGAGCACTTCATCCGAATAACTTTTTAAGGCAATATAAAGCGCCTGCAAACCCTGCTCATCACCTTGATAGTGTCTAGCTTGTACCCATGCTGTTAATTCCGTTAAAAAAGCAATCATTTGCTTAAATAAATTAAAAAGATATGCTTTAGTATCATACTGCTTACCTTTTTCTTCAGATAACAAATCAACTACATCACCCATATCACCACTTTGTAATTTATGCTCCAATGCCTGCAAGCTATGCTTAACTTGATTAGCTAACTGAGCTACGTTTCCTGAAATTGGCATGATCATAGAAGCCTCCTTAGGCTAATTGAGTATTATTTTATAAGCATAAACAATTTAACGGCCACAAACAAATGCCAAGCGTATTTTACTAACTTTGACCCGAACCATCAATAGGAGCAATGACTGTGATATCACTAGCATCTTCTTTCTCAGTTGCTTTTGGTGACTCTAACTACTCAATGTTAGCAGCATAAACCGCGTTACTGCTCAAGATATAAACAAAATATTAAGAAGCTAACAAGCGACATCAAACGAACAAACTGGTGTCAATCATTCAGCTTCAACACTGAGGAGTACGAAAAATACTTCTTCGCCTAACACCAAAAATACCAACTGAGATAAAACCACATCAAACACGACCTCTTCACCTTAACAAAAATAAAGGTGATCTAATCCTAATCAAAAACCAAACCATAATAAAAGGGAAACTAAGTATGTGGGATGTACAAATATTCTCAAAACCACCGTAGAGTATATTTGCTACACCCCATAATAATAGCATATTCATTTCTTTTAGAGCATAATAGGCTAAATTTTACGATCAAGATTATAAAATTATGCCACATACAACCCTCCCAAAAAAGAAGTATCGATACATGCTAGAGCATGAGGCCGGAGAAAATGAAGCCACCAGATTAGCTTTACAAAATAAAATCTTTGGACCAAACACTGCAGACTTTCTTGCTAAAAATATTACTACTGGAATGAAAGTGTTAGTAGCTGGCTGCGGCACTGGAGAAGAACTAGTTATCATTTCCCACTTAGTTGGTCCAGAAGGAGCAGTGATAGGGATTGATTCAAATCCGCAACAAATAGAGCAAGCCAACTTTACCATACAACAACACAAATTAAAAAATACTTCTGCAACTGTAAAAGACTTGCATAAAGCTAAAGATATTGGCACTGACTTTAATTTTATCTTCACCCGCTTTGTGCTTGTTCATTTACAAAATCCTATGTTAGCACTTGAGTCGCTATATAGAAGCTTGGCACCTACTGGCAAGCTAGCCTGTGAAGAATCCTACTTTAGTGCTGCTTATTGCCAACCCCCATTAAAATGTTTTACACAACATATGTTTTTATTAATAACCTTAAGCAAAAAATTAGGCATTAATTTTGATATTGGACCAGAGCTAAAACTACTATTTACTAAATTAAAACTAGAAGATATATCTAGCTATGCAACTCAAGTGGTTATGACGGATCCTGAAGACAAGCAAATTGCCCCATTATCAGCAGAAGCCCTTGCAGAAACTTATTATGCACACAAACTTATAACTGAAGAAGAAATGAAGAAATTATTGACTCAACTATGGGAAGAGATGGTATTGAAACCACATGAAGTAGGTCAAGTTGCCATGCACCATACTATCGGGACCAAACCATTACACCCAAAACTATAACCAAAAAAGTATCTTATGAATAAAAAAATTTATCACTGCTTAATGCCTATCGATCATTTATTAACCAACCCCACCAACCATCAGGCCATCGATACGTAACGTAGGCTGACCGACACCAACCGGGACGCTTTGGCCGTCTTTGCCACAAACACCCTGACCGCTATCAAGCTTAAGATCATTACCGACCATCGATACTTGTTTTAAAACACTTAGGCCATCGCCAACTAATGTAGTCGCTGAGATAGGTGTAGTGATTTTACCATTTTCGATTAGATAAGCTTCACTAGTAGAAAACACAAACTGCCCTGAAGTGATATCAACTTCACCACCAGAAAAATCGACACAATAAATACCTTTATCGACAGAACTAATAATTTCTTCTGGCGTATATTTACCTGGCAACATAAAAGTATTGGTCATTCGAACTAATGGCGGATGCGCATAGGATTCACGCCTTGAGTTACCGGTACTTTGCTCACCCATTAAACTAGCATTATGCTGATCTTGCATAAAGCCTTTTACCACACCATTTTCTATTAATACTGTACGCTGCCCTGGCTGACCCTCATCATCAACATGCAAGCTACCACGCGCATTTAGAATTGTGGCATCATCCACAATAGTGCATTGTTCGCTAGCTACTTGCTCACCTTTGGCTTTGGCAAACACAGATGCATCACGCCTAATATGATCGCCTTCTAACCCATGACCAATGGCTTCATGCAATAAAACAGCTGGCCAGCCAGCACCTAATACCACTGGCATGACACCACCAGGCGGCGGCGCAGCTTGCATATTCATATCAGCTTGATGTAAAACTTTTTTTGCCAAAGCTTCAGCGTCAAAATCTTTTAATAACGTTTGATAATCCACACGACCACCCAAAGATGCCCGACCCACAGCTCGTTTACCTTGATGCGCAATCACCACTCTAACATGCAATGCTGAAAGCGGACGGATATCTTGCGCCTGATGCCCCACTTGGTTCATCACAAACATCACCTCATAATCAGAAGATAATGAACATTGCACATCCACCACACGCGGATCCTTTTTGCGAATAATTTCATCTAGCAACTGTAAATAGGCATGTTTTTGCGTTACTGACAAACTTTGCAATGGATTAGTTGGTTGATAAAGCTGCGATGAAAACTCTAAAGGTTGCTTAGGCAGTTCAATAATTTTTTCTTGGCCATGTAAGCCCATTTGCTTAACAATCTGCACAGCATTATTTAAATGCTCCATAGAACAGCCATCACTAAAAGCAAAAGCTGTACGCTCTCCTGAAATAGCGCGCAAACCAAATCCAGCATCTTCTTCAAAACGCCCATGACGCAATTGACCTTGGTCCATTTGCCAAGACTCAGAAAAATTCATTTGCAAAAATAAATCTGCATAATCAGCACCAAACTGAATAGATTGATCTAAAATCTTTTGCAAATGTGATTGCTCAATATCATTTGGTAACAATAAATGTTCGGCTATATCAGTTTGTATTGACGGCTTTTGCATGCAACGTTCTCACTTTTATGTTTGGCCAATGACCAGAAATATAGAATGATTTAGCAGCAGCGTTACTAATCACAGGACTTACAAATAATTTATTAACAAACCAACTTGCGATACCAACGACTGGACCACCTGCAAATGCTGCCAATACTGGCACGCTACCTGTTAAATGCGGCTGCACCTTAATCCAGAATTTAACCGATTGTTTATCTAGCTGGCCATAACCACTGCCTACAGCACTTAATTCCGATGATTTTAAAGTAACATTTGGCACTTGCCAATGCATTAGTTTTAATGTGGCCGAACCTTTAATATTATTGAAATATAGCGTTCCCATAGAGTATTTACCAGATAATTTTTCAGGTAAAGCTTGAATACTTAATGTATTTAACAACTTTAAAGCACCTAATGTATTCTTTACTGATGGGCTCAAACCAATAATAGAACCATTTTCTAAAGCTATGGAAACATTGGCAGTTATTTTATTTTCTATTTTTTTCCATGCAGCAACCGGCCAAGCATTGTGCACATAGGCATTAACATTAATTGTTCCGATCGTATTTTTTAAATGCACAGGCAAGCCTAACTCAGCCAACCCAGAACCGAAATTATTTCCCTCTACTTTTCCATCAATATGCCAATAAGGATTTTTAGACTTCAAATCTAATCCACGCATATTTGCTATCACATTTAAGGCTTGATCACCAATATGAATATTATTTATAAAAAAAGCATCATCTTTAGGATGGGTTAAAGAAAACTGCAAATGATGTAAGTTATATTTCAGATAAGAAAACTCTTCTATCGCAGTTTTCATTGAGGGAATATCACTATATGTCCAACTAGACTGCTTAGATTGTCCATGTGGAAATTTAAACGCTCTAAAGTGCGCATACTTTAAATTAATTTCCCAAGGTTTCGTAGATTTGCTATCTGTAGGTAGATTGCCTTCACCATTAACCCTAGAAGAGGCCACGCGCCAATCCCACTCATCTTTTGATCTTTTGACTTCAGCATGTATATTAGTTAAGTTTTGATTAAATAAACTGCCTTTAGCAATTTGTGCTGAGACATAGTTTAATAATAAAGGATTTTTCATAGACGTATTATTATCAACTATATATTTTTCATAGAGCGCATACCAAGTATCTAAATCACTTTGCTGCGCTTTAACTGCAACAGCCAAACCTGTATTCATATAACTTGGCACAGAAACATCCCCAATCATAATATGTGATGAGCGCACTTGAAATTGATTCTTTTTAGCTACCAATACACTTTCACTCCGCATATTTTTTCCATATAGAGAATCGATCACTATTTTCTTTGGCGCCACATGCATGGTTAAACTATAACTTCGTTTTTCATCAGGACTCTTCGACAAACCATCTGGAAATTGCAATACACTAACACCTTTTAGATTTGATCTCATATTGACAATTGTATCTTTGTTATCTTTTGGATTAAACACTGAAACATTCATGGCAACTGGTGTAGAGCCTTTCACAAAAGGGTTCATCACTGGCAAATAAGTATTAACTAATAATGGCACAGAATAAGTTCCTGATAGATTGATTTTCTGCACTGGATTATTAAGCCCTTTTTCCAAAACAGGCTTCATGCTTATCAATGTAGGCGCATTAAATAGCATGCCAGTTAGATTATTTGTCGTGACACCACTTTGCGTAAATTGAACCGAGCCTTTAGCATGAGTCAATTTGGCACTCCAAGCTGGTGCATTCCAAGTAGCATCTTGCATTTGTACATCACCCTCAATCTTAGACTGGTCTGAAAGATGCTTTATAGGTAAATTTAAATGTAATGCGCCAATAAAATCGCCATAACCTTTAAGCGTTTGAAAAACTTGCCCCACTGGCAAAGGTGTATTTACGAAGAACTGATCAATGCCACTTAGATCACCGGATAAATCACCGTGCATATCTAAATCAGCCGTTTTTAAATGTGGTATATCAGCTTGAATATTATTTATTTGAATAAATGGCATACTTGCAGATGCCTGACTAATTTCCATTCGATCATTTTTAAAGGTTAATAAGCCATTAAAATTATTAATTACCGGCCATTGTGGGTCATATTGAAATTTCATTTTATGCAATGCTCCAGTAACCAAAAGATGCCCCTCTTGATGCATAAATGGAAATTTATTTAAAGGCCCGCGCAACGTTAAAACACCATTATCGATATAACCTGATAAAAAACTTTTTGATAACCAAGCAAATATTTTTGGCTTTAATTTAATAAGTGGTAAATAATGCTCTAAGAATGCAGTATTATTTAAAGAAAAACTACCATGCAAGTTACCAACAGGCGCATGCTTGCCTTGTCCATTTAAAACTCCTGTTGTTTGCATTTTTAAATGGCCATCATCTATATTTAATTGATGCATATTAATCTGCCATTTTTTATTATCATTTTGATAGAGCCAATCAGCATTCAGCTTAGACTGCTTTAATATCCATGGATACTGAAACACTCCTTTAATATAAATTTCTCCTAAATTTTGCGATAAATCCACTTTACCTTTACGATCATCTCCGATAATTGTGCCTTGTAAATTTTCAACACCAGGAAAATGTTTCACAGCATGCCAACTTGCATTATCAAACACCGCCTGTATTTGAAAATGCACTTTACTCCATTGGTGTAAGGCATAATTACCTAACTGCAACTTTAAAAAATCTATATAACCATGCGGCCGTAAGGCTGCCCATGGTTTTAACTTTGGAAAACCAGATAAAAAGCGAATCCATACAGGCTGGCTAAACATCGCTAGGTTTAAGTGATTAGCAGCGATACTCCATTGTCGTTTTGCAATAGAACCACCTTGGTAACTAACCATAATGTCACCCAATGAATAAATTTTATTATTATTAACACCTTGTGAATCTTTCATTACAAACGACCAATGCAGATGCGAACGCACAAATGCCATATGTGTAGAAAAGCTTCCCAAATAAGCAGCCTGTTGATTCTTTTGTGCTGTTAGTTGAATTTGATTGAGCATAAACTGTGATTGCATTTTAGTTATCTGATCATGATAAAGCTTAAGCCAAATAGTGCCATTAAGGTGCGCATCACTATGAAACAAGCTTTGCCAGTGTACATTCAACCTCTTCAACAGTGGCAGTACAAATGCCCATTGTTGCAATTTATGAATATGAGCATTATTTATTTGTAGTGTTGCATAGGAAGTATGAGACGAATCATTTGCTCGCATCCAAAATTGCAAACTTTTTACATGATCTGGTGAAACAGACAATAAACCATGCAATTGGTAATCAGCATGTTGATGAATCACAAACACATTCTGCAACTGTATATGAATCGGATCATGCTGCAATAAATACAAAGCCGTATGAATCTGACTCAATTGTATTTGCCCAACTTTAATTGCAGAAAAAGCTTGTAGTATGGTGTGAATGGTTATCGGTTTATCAGAATTATGTTTTGGTATAAAATAACCATTCACTAAATAGCCATCTCGTTGTTGACGAACAATAATACTGGCACCTGAAGCATTCACAGCATTTAAATGCAGATGCCAATGTATTAATGTTTGCACTAAATTTAAAGACAGACTTAGATTGTTGATATGCAATGATTCAGGGACACTATTATCTTGAGCTTTTGAAGCTACCGTTACATCTGATAATACGACTTGTGGACTGAACCATGACCATGACCAATGCATCGTTTTAAATTTAACAGTTCCAGGCCAAACAGATTCTATTTGTTGCTGCACTCTTTGTGGATGACGATTTAACCAAGGCGTTGCCAGACGAGCTACATTTAAGAATATCGCACATAATAAAACTGTGAGGATTGCAGCACTACCTGTAATCCACCAGATCCATTGAAATATTTTTCCTAATAGACGACTACCCAACATGTGTAAACCAAAACCCATGGAAATTAAATTGCCAAATACAAACAAGCCATATCAGACAAGTACTCAATTGACTTTTGAGTATCACTATCCAAGACCACTCTAAATGACAAAGCCCAAAACCTATCCGCATGACTATCATATTACATATAAAGAGAAAAATCGAAAAAAAACACTGGTGCAATAGATCAAAGTGCATCAACTGGTTATAGCGCCAAATAATAACACCTGCTAAAACCAAAAAACTTGCTACATAGATACCTAGCGGTAAGCCACTGATATAATCAGCCATTAGCCCAACGAGCGCCACCCACAGCAAAGAAAAGCGTGAAGGATGATTCCAAAGCCAAAATAAACAGACCAAAAGAACCCATTGCGGTTGCCATTGACTCCAAACATAGGGAAGCGGCAACTGCATTAGAAAAAAAGCGACAATAACAGTAATAATACGCCAAATATAAAACCGATCGAGTGCCCACACTCTCATAATTACGCAACCTTATCGCTTAGCAGAGGCTTTATTCGCATGCTTGTTTAGCGGTGAAGCTAATATAGACTTCACCTTAGGAGCCATCGCCTGTTGTTTTGGCCAAACCAACAACACTTGATTACTGCTATCAAGATGCGCACTCGGCTTTAAGGTTATTTTAGCAAAGTTTTGCTGCGGCGTATGTATTACTTTTTGTACAGACCCCACTGGATAACCAAATGGAAACTGCATACCTAAACCACTAGTTACCATCATATCGCCAGGTTTAATATCCGCAGTATCGATTACATTAATGAGCCTTAATCGACCTTCGCCAGCTCCAACCGCAATGGCACGTACGCCTGAGCGCACATCCTTAACAGGAATAGCGCTTTTAGGATCAGTTAATAATAAGACTCGAGATACTTTGGGTTGCACGGTAACAATCTGTCCCATCACCCCAAATGCATCTAATACAGGCTGATTTACAAAAACTTGGGCACTACTGCCACTATCAACAATCACCTGCTGTAACAAAGGGGTTAAATCCACTGCTAAAATATGCGCCACCTGCACTTTGCCATCAACTTGCTGTGATGACATAAGCAACGACCTTAGCTCTTTGTTTTGATTTTCAATCGCTGTTAAGCGTTGCACTTTTGTTTGCAACATAAAATTTTGGCGCTGTAGGATTTTATTTTGCTGAATCAATGCATCATGACTTTGCAAATCAGCATTAATTTTTTTAAATTCTGCTGAAGGAATCGCCACCATTTCTTGCAATGGCCAGACCACAATACTCAATTTGTTCTCTATATTTTGGCCAGTACGCGTGAATCTACCCAAAAGCATTAGAATAAATACAATGACCAACACAATTAAAAGCATTAACCAAAGAGAAGATTTTTGTAAAAATATTTTTTTTGTCATGATACGACCGCTTTCCGAAGCACTTCCATAGCACAGTTGTCAGCCCAACAACCCATCAACCGCGAGTTAAAAACTCAGCGCCAATCTCATCCATTAACTCTAGCGCACGTCCACCACCACGAGCCACACAAGTTAATGGTTGCTCTGCAACTACCACAGGTAAACCAGTTTCTTCCATTAATAAACGATCTAAATCTTTTAATAATGCACCACCACCAGTTAAAACCATGCCACGCTCAGCAATATCCGATGCCAATTCAGGTGGCGCCTGCTCTAAAGCACTTCTTACTGCACCCACAATGCCCGCTAAAGGCTCTTGTAGCGCTTCTAAGATTTCATTGCTATTAAGCGTAAAGCTTCTTGGAATACCTTCCGCTAAATTACGACCGCGCACTTCCATTTCTTGAACATCACTGGAAGGGAAAGCAGTACCAATTTGATGCTTAATACGCTCAGCTGTCATTTCACCGATTAAACTAGAATAGTTACGGCGCACATATGAAATAATTGCCTCATCAAAACGATCACCGCCGATACGCACAGATTGCGCATAAACAATACCACTTAAAGACATAATCGCCACTTCGGTTGTACCACCACCGATATCAACAACCATAGAACCGGCAGCTTCTTCAACTGGCAAACCAGCACCCATCGCAGCGGCCATGGGTTCTTCAATTAAATAAACTTCACGAGCACCAGCACCTAAAGCAGATTCACGAATCGCACGGCGCTCAACTTGTGTTGAACCACAAGGCACACAAATCAATACACGCGGACTTGGGCGTAAGAAACGGCGATTTTCATGCACTGAATGAATAAAGTGTTGCAACATTTTTTCAGTGACCATAAAATCTGCAATCACCCCATCTTTCATTGGACGCATGGCTAAAATATTACCCGGCGTACGACCCAACATACGCTTGGCCTCTAAACCAACTGCCACAACAGAGCTTTGCCCAGTTTGTGGATCTTTACGCAATGCCACCACAGATGGCTCATCTAATACAATGCCTTTACCTGGCACATAGATAAGTGTATTGGCTGTTCCCAGATCAATAGAGATATCGGTTGAAAAATAACCACGAATTTTTTTGAGAAGCATAGCTCATCCTTAATAATGCGAACGAATAAATGTGGAAATAACTTTAGCCTATTTTGCTGGCTTAGTCGAGTTTGAAGTGATATTTTATTTACTATAAATAAGCGATCTATCACCCAACCAGCAACCTTTGAGCCGCTGCCTACTTTCTCTCTGAAAAAGACTTTTTCCGTTTTACGCTGTTTTCTCTTCTGTTACACTCATTTGGCCCCCTGTCTCAAGAATACTAATTTACACATCGAGCACAAATTTCAGAAGAAAAACTGATGCTATGCTCAAACTTAGTATCACAAAATAAAAGTTGCACAATTTTGGTAGTAATAAAAGTGAGCATTTATATATAATGTTGTAGATATAGCCCTACCAGTCTATAATAGCGCAACTTTTATCTATGCGAGAACCAGCATGTCTGATATTGATATTTCAACTGTCGAACGCTTATCCAAATTAGCACAAATCGACCTACCTGCTGATAAGCAGCAAGCATTAGCCAATGACCTTGGTGCTATTTTTGATTTTATCGATCTGCTTTCTGAGGCTGATACTGATGACGTTGCACCTTTATTATCCACCTTAGAGCTAACCCAAACACCAGCTCAACAGCGTGAAGATGTGATCACTGAAGAAAATCAACGTGATGCCCTACAAGCCATCGCCCCTGAAGTAGCTGATGGCCTTTACTTAGTTCCTGAAGTGATCGAATAAAACCGAGGAAAACCTATGCACGATCAAACCGTATTTGAATTAGCGCAGCAATTGCGTGATAAAAAAATAAGCTCTGTCGAATGCACCCAGCATTTTTTAGATCGTATTGAAAAACATAACCCAGCATTAAATGCTTTTATTACCATTAATAAGGAACAAGCGCTTGCTCAAGCCAAAGCTGCTGATGAACTTATTGCTCAAGGCGTAGAAAAACCTTTATTAGGCGTACCGATGGCACATAAAGATATTTTTTGCACTTTAGGTGATAAAACATCTTGTGGTTCTAAAATGTTGGATAATTTTATTGCGCCTTATGAATCCACAGTCAGCCAACTGATTAAAGATGCCGGCGCCATCATGTTAGGCAAAACCAATATGGATGAATTCGCGATGGGCTCATCCAATGAAACCAGCTTTTATGGCGCAGTGAAAAACCCTTGGGATTTAGAGCGCACACCAGGTGGATCATCCGGTGGATCTGCAGCTGCCGTTGCTGCCGGTTTAGCACCGATTGCCACAGGCACAGATACCGGTGGATCTATTCGTCAACCAGCAGCTTTATGCGGCATCACTGGTTTCAAACCAACTTATGGTCGTGTATCTCGTTATGGCATGGTTGCTTTTGCTTCTAGCTTTGATCAAGCAGGCACACTGAGCCAAGATTGCCGTGATAGCGCCCTATTATTACAAATCATGGCGGGCTACGATAAAAAAGATAGCACCAGCTCACCTAAGCCAGTCGACGATTACTTAAGTGGTTTAAACAATTCTATCAAAGGCTTAAAAATCGGCTTGCCTAAAGAATATTTAGCAGATGCTAGTGCAGAGATTCAAAACAACGTGCAACAAGCCGTCGAAGTATTTAAAAAATTAGGCGCGGAAATAATTGATATCAATTTGCCACATACTCGTTTTGCACCATCCACTTATTATATATTAGGCCCTGCTGAAGCTAGTTCTAACTTAGCGCGCTTTGATGGCGTACGTTATGGCTATCGTTGTGAGCAACCTAAAAACTTAGAAGATTTATATCGCCGTTCACGCTCTGAAGGTTTTGGTGATGAAGTGAAGCGCCGCATTTTAACGGGTACATATGTGTTATCTTCTGGTTATTATGATGCTTACTTTCAAAAAGCACAAAAAGTTCGTCGCTTAATTAGTGAAGAGTTTTTAAAAGCCTTTGAACAAGTGGATGTAATTTTAACACCGACTACACCAACGACTGCCTTTAAATTAGGCGCTAAAAAAGATCCGATCAGTTTATATTTAGAAGATCTTTATACCATCGCCACTAACTGTGCTGGCTTGCCAGGCTTATCATTACCAAACGGTTTTATTGATGATTTACCGATTGGCGTGCAATTGATCGGTCAACATTTTAAAGAAGCACAGTTATTACAAGCTGGTCATCAGTTTCAAATGGCTACTGATTTTCACAAGAAAAAAGCAAAAATTTAATTAGGAAAGATTTATGAACTACGAAACAGTCATAGGCATTGAGATCCATACACAATTAAAAACTAATTCAAAATTATTTTCTGGTGCAGCAACAGCGTTTGGCGCAGAACCTAATACCCAAGCTTGTGCTGTTGATGTTGCCCTACCTGGCACATTACCGGTTTTAAATAAAGCAGTTTTAGCCCATGCGGTTAGACTTGGCTATGCTTTAAATGCAGAAATCACCAACCCAACTATTTTTGCTCGTAAGAATTATTTTTATCCTGACCTACCCAAAGGTTATCAGATAAGCCAACTGGATCACCCTATTGTGGGCAAAGGCTCTTTAGAGATTACCTTGGAAGATGGCAGCAAGAAAATAATTGGTGTTACTCGTGCCCATTTAGAAGAAGATGCCGGTAAATCTTTACATGATGCTTTTGCTGGCCAAACTGGCCTTGATTTAAATCGTGCTTGCACACCGTTATTAGAAATTGTTTCAGAACCCGATATGCGCTCCGCTGAAGAAGCGATTGCTTATTGCAAAACTATGCATCAATTAGTGCGTTTTTTAGGTGTTAGCGATGGCAATATGCAAGAAGGTTCATTCCGCGCTGATATTAATATTTCATTGCGCCCAAAGGGCCAAGAGGAATTTGGCACACGCGCAGAAATTAAAAACTTAAATTCATTTCGTTTTATGGGTGAAGCGATTGCCCATGAAATTAAGCGTCAATCCAATCTTTTAAATAAAGGTGAAGAAGTTTTACAAGAAACACGCTTATACAATCCAGATACTAAAACTACTAAGGCCATGCGTTCTAAAGCAGATGCGCATGATTATCGTTATTTTCCTGATCCTGATTTATTGCCGATTACTATCGAGCAATCATTTTTAGATGGAGTAAAAGCCAGCATGCCTGAAATGCCAGAACAAAAACAACTTCGCTTAGAGAATGATTTTGATCTATCCAGTGAAGATGCCCAATGGCTGAGTTTTGACAATGACCGCGCTCAGTTTATCGATGCCTGCTTAAACATCTCACAAGATAAAAAAGCAATTAAAGCTTTAGTGAGTTTTATGAAGCAAGAATTATCACAAGCACTAAACCGAGCAGATATGACTTTAGGTGATTCGCCTATAAAGCCCAAAGATTTAATGGATTTAGCTGTGAAAATCAGCGATAAAACTTTATCTTTGAAAATGGCCAAAACTGTTTTAGATGCATTATGGAATCAAGAAGGTACTGTTGCCGAAATTATTGAGGTTAAAGGTTTAAAACAAGTAGATGATACTGAAGCATTACAAAAGATTATCAATCAACTGATTACTGATAATCCTAAACAAGTGGAAGAATACAAAGCGGGTAAAACTAAAATGATTAGCTTCTTTATGGGCCAAGTGATGCGCCAAACAAAAGGTCAGGCAAATCCTGAAACCGTTAATAAGTTGTTAGCTGAAGCTTTGAAGTAAATGGTTACGTGGACCCCGGTCTTTCTTTGAAAATCGGGATCCACTTAACTAAGTGGCAGCGGCATCCAATACCATTTTCTTAGCAGTCGTATAATCACGCTTACCCGTGCCTAACTTTGGAAGCTCCTCTACTTTTAAGTATTTAGATGGAATCATCACATTATCTAAGCTAGCTTCTTTAAGCATACCAATAAAGTCTTTCGGTTCTTTATCAAGCGTATGCACTAAAGCAACCACTTCACCTTTGCGATCATCAGGAATAGCCACTGCCATCACTTCAGCTTCTTCATCACCAAGCGCTTTAATAATTTGCTGCTCTAGCGCACCCAGGCTTACCATCTCACCACCAATTTTAGCAAAACGCGAATAGCGATCGACAATGGTTAAAAAGCCTTCTTCATCTAAGCGACCCTTATCACCCGTTTCATACCAACGGAAACCATTTTTCTCAGATAACACCTGCGCTGTTTTTTCAGGGTTTTTCCAATAGCCCTTCATCACTTGTGGGCCACTAACCATAATCATACCCTCTTCACCAGTTGGCAAGGCCTCGCCTGTGGCAGGATCCACAATCTTATAAACAGTGCCTGGTAGCGGCAAACCAACCGTACCTGCTTTATGCGCATGCTGCACATGCATATCACTTTCATCTAATTCATTAGGTAAATTAGCGCCAGCCACCGGTGCTAGTTCAGTGGTACCGTATCCTTCTAAAATAGATGTATGAAATTTTAATTTAAATGATTGCGCAACTTGCGGTGACAACTTTTCAGCACCAGCAACAACAATACGCATACTTTCCAGCATTTCTGGCAAACATTTTTTAGAGCGTGCATAAATACCAAATAACGTTGAAGTACCAAACATCATCGTTACTTTATTTCGTGCAATCATTTTACCTATGCTATAAGCATCCGTTGGATCAGCAAAAGCAACCATTGGCGCCCCAGCAACTAGCGGCATTAAAGAGCACATACTCAAACCAAAAGAGTGGAATAACGGCAACATACCCAGCACTACATCTGTTTCACGCATATTACAAACAGTCATTGTTTGCTTGATGTTCGATAAAATATTACTATGTGTAAGCTCAACACCTTTTGGCTTACCTTCACTGCCACTGCTAAAAATAATTGCCGCAGTTTGATCAGGCGCTGTATTAGCTGCAAACCAACGCTTGCCTATAAACCCTGGCAACAATCGAAGAGCAACTTTATAGCCTAGTATTTTCACTTTATCGACTTTTTTAATGCAATCCTCAAAATAAATAATATTTTTATGCGACAACCATTCTGCAATTAGAATATCTCGGCTTGCAATTTTTTTCAAAAAGCGACGCGAAGTAATAATCGTATCGCACTCCGCTGAATCAGCTGCAAAAATAATATTATCTTTACCCGCAGTGAAATTTAAATTCACGACTGTTTTTCCTAAAGCTAACATCGAAACATTGGCCAACACACCTGCCACACTTGCCGGTGTAATGATGCCAATATTTTGCTGCCCTTGTAGTTCTTTTTTCCAAATTTTCTTTAAAAACATCACCGTTGCTAACATGGTGTTATATGTCATCTTAGGAATAATGGGATCAATCATGGCAACTTTAGAGGGAAATGTATTAGCCCGATTAAAAATGGAGCGCGCGATATTATCATGTGATTTTGCATATTGTAACCACGACAATGATGATGCACGCATCACGGCTTGTTTAGCTTGCTCAACAGTAATAGGTGATTCTAATGACGGCGCAAAAGTCACTGAAGTGCTGCGAATGTTAAACTTACTTGACTTTTTATAATAGTCAGAAGCATAAGAAGCTTTAGATCCCCATAAGCCACGCAAATAAAATGGTACAATCGTAACCTTTAAACCTTCAATCGCACGTTCAAAACCACCATGAAATTTACCTAGGTGCCCATTTCTACTTAACCTGCCCTCAGGAAAAATACAAATCACATCACCCTGCTCTAAACCTTCGCGCACTTGCTCTAATGCAGTACGACTAGTGCCTGCTGAGATAGGGATAAGCTTTAATGCTTTAAAAATACGATTAAGAAATTTAATATTATAAAATTGTTTTAACAAAACAAATCGGATAGGTCTAGGACAAGCTATTTGTAACATCGCCCAATCGAGAAAACTAGTATGGTTACCAAGTAATAATACACCGCCATGATCAGGAATATTATCCAAACCAAAAACATCAACACGATAAAAACGTTTCACCACTATTCTAAAAACAAAACGTAACAATGACTGCGGCATAGCACGCACAGCAACAATAGCAACGACAATTAACAAGATTAAAACTGCAAATAATATAACCGTACTACTTTGTGCAATAAATATAGACGATAACGTTGTCACTACCAAAAAGGAAAACATAAATATATTTTCACTAAAATTGGTCGCCGCCATGACTTTACCTAGTTCTTTATTTTCAGCATGATATTGCACTAAAGAATTTAATGGCACCACAAACATACCACCAAAAAAACCATACATTAAAATAACAATACAGATTAAAATTTTACTTTGGGTCACTAGCATCAATAATAAGAGCATGCTCGCCATGCCAATAGCACCGATAGGAATACCGCCTGTTTCGATATACCCTTTTGAAATACGGCCTGTATATAATGCTCCAAATAAAACACCAAAGCCTGCTACCGCCAAAACCATTTGTGCAAACTGCGTGCCACCGGTATGCATATGTGCTTTCACATAAGCGCCATAGGCTACAATAATTACTTGGTTAGCACCCCAAAAAATAGATAAACTTAAAATACAAAAAAGCAACATGCGATTTTTAGCGATATGATTCCAATAAACTCGCAGATTTTTTAAAGTAAAATAGCCTTTAACCGAATAATGACTGGTTGGATCGGCAGCTGGTTTTTTAGCTAAAAATAATGTACAAATCGTTTCTGCACAGGACAAGAGAACCAATGAATAACCCAATGGCGCAAATGCTTGCAAAATTTCAGCTTTTGATTGTGCACCTGGTGCCAAAAATCGATGTATAAAATAAAAGAACAAAATAGTATATAGTGCAGTACCAAATAATATCCCCAACACAGACATCGCTTGTGCCAGCGCATTACCCCGCGCAATATTCGCTGAACTTAAGATCTCTTTAATATGACCAAACTTTGCTGGTGAATTAATCGCAGCTTGTATGCCTAATAATAAGGTGGCATAAAAAGCACCCCAAAACCAACCTTGGTGATAACAAATCGCAATAAATATCGTAATAGGTATGGCAGCCGCAGCCGTCCAAAACATAACGCGTGGCTTAGAAAACTTATCACTAATAAAACCTGATGGTGTAAACAACATGATATAAGGCAGTAAAATAAGCGCATTTAAAATAGGCGCCAATATCATATACTCATTAGAATGTGCAGCACTATTGGTTTGCAATAAAGTATCTTGCAAAAGAATTTTATGGCCTAAATCCATAAATGCATTCACAAATACAATAGCTAAAAATATAATAGTGTGACGATTTTTTAGAGAATATTTCATATATTTCATACCTTTATTGCACAAATCTGGCTGCCGTTAAGACAAGATTTTTCATTGTATTAAAGTATCATAAACAACTGCAAGTAAATACCGTAAAAAATACGAAAAGCTGTATTGTTTTACAACCATTTGTTTAATTAGTGTTATAAAACCTATTTTTAAGACACTTACAAATATAAATAAACCACTTTGAGCCCTCTTTGAGCTCTCTTTAATAGTGAAGGCTCTGATTTGCCATAACAAAGCATATTGTGTATAATACGACCACTACTGATAAACATAAATGATAAGCATACATTTTGAGGGCAGCATGAAAAATCACACTAACTTATTGAAAAAATATATAAAATGGGCAAGCATCCCAGCATGCACTCTATTATTAACCGCTTGTGGCGGAGGCGGCGGCAGTAAGCCAACACCACCTAGCAAGTTTACTGCTACATTCTCGCCTAATGTAATGTCATTGCAAGCAAGTAGTACCACACAAAAAACAGCGCATAAAATTGCATCTTCAAACCAGTTATCTGTTATGACATCAGGCTCATCAGGCAAAACACTGAACATTACTTTGATGGATGATGCTCAAGCTGGCAAAGCTCAATATTTTAAAATCCAAGATTGCCAAACAACAGGTGCGACATCAGTCTGTGATATTTCTGATACCGACCCCACAACAGAACAAGTTAAATTAAAAGTTCTGGTAAGCGATGGCACACAGTCGACGCAGGCAACACCTACCGATTCATCTGCAACTTCTTCAGATATTATCATTAATAGCACTGCGCCAACTCCACCGCCACCACCTGTTGCAGGACCACATGTTATCCACGTTACAAATACAACACCTGCCGCTATCCATTCAACTGTGCAGCTTTCATTAAAAAGTAGTGATGGCTCAACACAAACCTTAGCTGATACTGCATCACTACAACCAAATACAAGCAAAGATTACTCTGTTTGTGCTAGCTGGTATGATGCTATAACAAAAAAACCTGAGCTAGAATTGTCAAAAAACGCTACTTGTAGCGGCACATCACCCAATGGCTCAACAGTTATTGAAATTCCGAAATATTGGACTGGCCCTAGCATTCTATCTGTTGACGTGACTACTAATAATACTAGCTTTTCTAGTGATCAAACAACGCTAACTTTTAGCCAAAATAATATTAGTTTTACATCCTTTAAAAAAGAAAATGTTCTTAATATTACAATGCCAGCAAAGCTTATTACAGACACCTTACAACTTGATAGCGCATTGCAAGCCAGCAAACACATTAGCTACCATTTTACCAATACCGATGTCACTGCTGATAAATCCTTAACAACCATTCAATTTGCAACAGGCAGCAACCCAACTATTTCTGCTGAATATGATGACGCACCCTTTAAACAAGTTTTATTCGACGGTGCTGATGGTAGCAGCCAAAGCGCTTACACAATGAAAACTTCCGGCGCAGTATCGGCCACCCTTGCAAGCGAAACACTTAATCAATTTCAACCAAAGGGCTGGCCTAATTATGTTGCCAGTGGAGCTGTTGATGATTTTGGCACTAATACCACTTTAGGTATTACTCAACGCAAAACAGCTGATGCCATTTTTAAATATGCAGGTAATGATGGCGGCGGTGACAACGGTGCAGATGCTTATAATCTTTTTTACACCAAAGCCAAAGCAGTCATTCGTACGGTTGCAGCAGCGCAAACATTCAGCAAACAATTTGGCTACCCAGTAAGACCCATTGCTGTCGTCTATACAACCAACGCCTCAGGCGGCGATCAAAAAGAAGCGGAAGCCCAAGTCAGCCAACTCGATTTATTGGAAAAGCACTTAGACTTTTTAGCTATCACAGCTTTATACTTAGAAAAGAATCCAGTGGCTACTGGTGTTTATGGTTCAATCGTCTTAAACCCAGATACTTATGGCGAAGGACACAAAGATAATTATTACCAGGATACTGTATCGCCTACGCACTCTGGCCTAACAAATATGGTCCACTATTTACAAGGCTACAACCTAATAACCTCTAGTCAGGCAGCTACAATGCAAACCAGCATCAACCAATTATTTGCAACAGACACCGGCTCATTTAAAACATACAACCAAGCATTAAACTGGATTATGCATACACTTGGGCCCGATGTAACTTATGGTATGGCTGACAATGTTTGGGCTGGCGATGCATCTGGGCACGCATGGCTGCATAACTCAACCATGCAAACCATCACTCAGCACGCAACTTCAGAAGCAAACTACTTAATTGATAATGGTGTCTACGGCAATTCAAACGACATTGGCAACCCTAGCTTTATTGCATTCGACAAATATGAACGCAATACTTTTGTGAAAAGCAACAAACCATTGGGCGTTTATTTTTATAATAATAATGACTGGGGCACTTATATCAACTATGTCTCAGAAACGGCGAATCAAATCGCAGCAGCTGAACATGCACCAAATAATATTTTGCCTATTATGCTTTTCCAAATACCTGGTGGACATATTCCAGCTACTGATGAAAACAATTGGCAGTATGGCGCGACAGGGCCAGATTATTTCTTAGGTGACCAGAAGGTCTGCAATGGCACAGATAATCAAGGCGCCACTGAGAGTTTAAATAATCCTTTAACCTCCGATTTTGGCCAAACGAATGTTACAACCTACCAGACCTATTTAAAATATATGATGGCACCTGAGCACTTTAACAGCTATAACCAAACTGCCAATCTTGCTAATCATTGCTTAATGGGCGGACATACGGCTGACTTAATCACTAATCATATCTTTGCAATCCTTTGGGGCGGCGGCAGCACAACAAGCATTGCCGGGCCACAAGATGATGGTGGTTACTTAGCTAGCTTGATTCAAGGTGCCAAGCATTATAATTTTGCAGGACAAGTTATTCCTTCACCTTACAAGACCCCAGTTAAAAATCATTAAATAGCGCGCAGCCAACACGCTGCGTGACTAGCTGACAGGAGAACCTTTACGTATGTGCTTTAAAGATGAAGTGCGTCATATTGGCGAACAACTTGGCTTACCTAAAGATATTGTTTATAGGCATCCATTTCCTGGTCCAGGTTTAGGCGTTCGTATTCTTGGTGAAGTTAAACCAGAGTATATTCATTTATTACAGCGTGCGGATGCTATTTTCTTAGCAACTTTATATGAGGCTAATTTATATCATAAAGTATCGCAAGCTTTTGCTGTGTTTTTACCGGTAAAAAGTGTTGGCGTGAACGGCGATCAACGCAGTTATGATTATGTGATTGCTTTACATTCTCGCACATATTTCTAGAATTCCATTTGAAATCTTAGAAAAAGCAGCCTTAAGAATCATGAATGAAATCGATGGCATTTCTAGAGTCGTTTATGATATTTCGTCCAAACCACCTTCAACGATTGAATGGGAATAGCAAGGCAGTGAATCAAAGATAACAATCTGGTTTAACTTCACCAACGATTAAGAAGTGCGGATGCGGCTAACACAATCGAGCCAGCCATGATATAAAATTTCAGCCTGCTCTTGATTCATTTGCGGTTTAAATTCTTGAGACATGTGCCATAATGCCGCCACCTCATCAAGATCTTTATAAACACCTGCACCTAAACCTGCTAAAAAGGCTGCACCCAAAGCACTACTTTCAATACAGTCCGGCATATCAATCGGCAGCTGCAACATATCACTTAAAAACTGATCAAACCAAACATTATTTGCCATACCACCATCAATGCGTAATTTTCTAAAATTTTGCGCACCATCTTTTTCCATCGCCACTAATAAATCTTTTGTTTGATAAGCAACCGACTCCAAAGCGGCACGTGCAATTTGTGCCTTATTGGTATCACGCGTTAAACCAAACAATGCACCGCGCGCTTGCGTATCCCAATAAGGTGCACCTAAACCGGTAAACGCTGGAATTAAATAAACACCACCAGTATTACCCACTGAACGAGCCATTTTTTCTGAATCACGCGTATCCTCCAAAACACCTAAACCATCACGTAACCACTGCATGGCAGAACCAGCCACAAAAATAGAACCTTCTAAGCCATAAGCAATGTCATCAAATATTTGATAAGCAATGGTAGTAAGCAAACGATTTTTAGAGCGCAGTGCTTTTTCACCAGTATTTAACAGTACAAAACAGCCTGTACCATATGTTGATTTTGCCATACCTTTTTTAAAACAGGCTTGGCCAACGGTTGCCGCTTGCTGATCACCGGCCATGCCTGTAATGGCTATTGGCGTATCAAATAAACCTTTAGCTGTTATGCCAAACTCACCACAGTTACCCATCACTTGCGGTAGCATCACCTCGGGTACACGAAATAGTTCGCATAAATCTTTATCCCATTCAAACGTATGAATATTGTAAAGCATGGTACGCGAAGCATTGGTCATATCAGTGACATGCCTTTCCCCACCCGTTAAGTTCCATAACAAAAAGGAATCAATTGTACCAAATAACAAATCACCCTTTTCGGCTGCTTCTTTAGCACCAGCAACATGTTTTAACAACCAAGCTATTTTTGTTGCAGAAAAATAAGGATCCATTAATAGTCCTGTTTTTTCAGCGATGCATTCAACCAAGTCTTTATCTTGACGCAATGCATCACAAAAAGTGGCTGTTCTTCTATCCTGCCAGACGATCGCTGGCGCAATGGGCTTACCTGTGTGCTTATCCCAAACAACGGTTGTTTCACGTTGATTAGAAATACCCATGGCGGTAATATCTTTAGCCGTTAAACCAGCTTTAACAATCACTTCTTGCAAACAACTTAAACTATCTTGCCAAATACGTTCCGCATCATGCTCAACCCAGCCATTATTAGGAAATGATTGTGGCAGAATTTTTTGCACAGCTTCAACTGGCCTGCCTTGATAGTCAAAAATCATCGCCCTGGTACTAGTGGTTCCTTGATCAAGCGCTAATAAATAAGTCATGCCATCTCCTAATGAAAACTAATTTGGATTTGTGTTATAGTACACGAACCTTATTATAGTTTATAGTTCAAATATTCTATTAGCCCGCAATGGCAATTATAGGAGCAATCGTTAACCATGCCTAGCTCGATATCATCTACAAAAACAATCTTTGACCTAATTATTATCGGTGGTGGTGTCAATGGTTGCGCGATTGCAGCTGATGCTTCCTTAAAAGGCCTTAATGTTTGCTTGATTGAAAAAGGATCGTTGGCAAGTGGCACATCTAGCGCCAGTAGCAATTTAATTCATGGTGGCTTACGCTATTTAGAACAATATGATTTTAAATTAGTTCGTGAAGCTCTAAAAGAACAAGTTATTTGGCAACAGCGTGCGCCTCATTTAGTTAAACCTTTGCCTTTTATTTTACCGTATGAAAAACACCTCAGGCCTCATTGGCTTTTGCGCATTGGATTATGGATTTATGATCACCTCTATTTACAAAAACAACTACCTAAAACAAAAAAAGTTAATCGAAACAATTCAGAATATTTCAACAAACTTAAAAATAATTTAAATGATGGCTTTTGTTATTATGATTGCGAAACCCAAGGTGCCGCCATTACAGTTGCTAATGCTCGTTTAGCTAAAAACCATGGTGCAACCCTACTTACACAAACGACTTTCAAATCGGCTACGCTAGAAAATAATCTATGGCAGGTGCAATGCTCTGATGCTATCGATAGCTTTAATCTGCAAGCAAAAGCACTTATTAATGCTGCTGGTCCTTGGGTTGAAAGTATCAATCAAGCAATTCAACCACATGGCACTGACATTCATATTCAAAAAATCAAAGGCAGCCATATTATCGTACCCAAATGTTATGACGGCAATCACGCTTATATTTTACAAAACAAAGATAACCGAATTGTATTTGCATTACCTTATGCCAATAACATGACGGCGATTGGCACAACGGATATTATTTATCAAGATGATTTAGATGCAATTAAAATCAATCAAAATGAAAAAAAATATTTATGTGATTTGATTAACCAATACTTTACTAAAAGCATTTCAACTGATGATATTATTAGCAGCTGGTCTGGCGTACGTGCTTTAGCTACCCATAAAAAAGAGGATGCCAGCAGCATGAGTCGCGAGCACAAAGTGCAATTAAATGTTTTCCAAAATGCACCTTTAATGACAATCTTAGGCGGCAAATTAACGAATTCAAGACTGGTAGCAGAGGAAGCTATCAATAAACTAAAGGCGTATTTAACTTTCAAAAATCATTTATCAACCAAAAATATTGCATTACCTGGTGGGGATTTGACCTTAGGGCAATTAAAGGCTTTAGAAAAACAGTTACAACAAAATTATGCATTTATTGATGCTCATGTCATTGCTCGCTGGATTCGTTTATATGGATCCGAAATAAAGGATTTATTAAATGGCGTAAAAACAAAAGACAATTTAGGGCAAGATTTTGGGTCTGGCTTGTATGCGCTTGAAGTGGATTTTTTGGTTAATCATTTTTTTGCAGAATCAGCAGAAGATATTTTGTTTCGGTTAACCAGGTTTAAAGCAGCATTTAGTGAAGAGCAGATTGCGAAGTTGAAGGGGTATTTGGATAGATAATCCCCCCTCTCCAAAATCAAAGATTTTGACTTCCCCAAAAGGGAGAGTCAAAGAGCTACTTGGAAGGCAGCGATTTGGAGAGGGGAGAATAAACCAAGCCCAATCCATAATGACATTAACATAAGGAATATTTATGATTACACATCCTCTACTTGGCGAATGCCTGGGCACAGCTGTGCTCATTATTTTTGGTGACGGTGTTGTTGCTAATGCCACCCTAAAAAAAACTTACGGTGAAGGCGCCAACATTCTAGCCATTACAACCAGTTGGTTTATCGGCGTCATGATGGGCATTTTTGTTGCCCAGTCACTGGGATCTGTCCAAGCAGATATCAACCCAGCTGTAACCTTAGCTAAAACATTTTTAGGGCTTTATAGCATTTCGCAAATGTGGCTTATCATGTTAGTACAATTAATCGGTGCTGCTATCGGTGCTATTTTTGTTTGGCTTACTTATTTACCGCATTGGCCCCTGACCAAAGATGGCGACGCCATACGCAATTGTTTTTGCACTTCACCAGCTATTCGCAATATTCCTGCCAATATGATCAGCGAAATTATCGGCACTATTATTTTAGTCATCGGTGTTGGCGCCATCTTTGGCCATGCTACATTAGGTCACCCGGTTGATGGCCTTGGTCCCTACCTAGTCGGCGCATTAGTTTGGGGAATTGGCTTAGCCCTTGGAGGTGCCACCGGTTATGCAATCAATCCGGCCAGAGATTTAGGCCCACGCATTATCTATGCCATCCTACCAATCAAACACAAAACAACAGCAGATTGGTCTTATTCATGGGTGCCTGTTATCAGCCCCTTTATTGGCGCCATCATTGCAGCCATTTTCTGGAAGCTATTATTCTGAAGAGTATTCAATTCAGGCATAATATGTTAAAGTTGTATGCTAAAGTGCTAAGCGCACATCTATATAGCATTGTCGAGAGATAAACCATGTATATATTATTAGTTGAAGATGACGAATTATTAGGTGACGGTATTAAAAACGGTTTGACCCAAATGGGCGATACCGTGGATTGGGTGCAAGACGGAAAAACTGCCCAAGATGCCATTATTGCACCCCACAGTGAATTTGATGCCATTATACTAGACATTGGCCTGCCTGGCGTTTCTGGCTTAGAGGTTTTGAAACATATCCGTGATCGCGGCATCACCACACCAGTTTTATTACTGACTGCACGTGAAACTGTGGATGATCGCGTTAAAGGCTTGGATGCAGGTGCTGATGATTACCTAACCAAACCATTTGATTTAAGCGAACTGAGTGCACGATTACGCGCTCTACGTCGCCGCGCCCAATCACGCGCCAACCCTAAATTGGTTTATGGGGAATTAGAACTTGATCCAGCAGCCCACATGGTGGAATTCAAAGGTGAAGAAGTGATCGTATCACGCCGTGAATTTGCCTTATTATTAAAGCTGGTTGAAAATGCTGGCCGTGTATTATCACGCGATCAACTCAATCAAACTTTGTATGGTTGGGGTGATTCTGTTGATAGTAATGCTTTAGAGGTACATATTCATAATTTAAGAAAACGTTTTGGCAGCAGCTTGATTCGCACTATTCGTGGTGTGGGCTATATCGTGGAAAAACAAAAAGAAAAATAAAATAATTGTTACCCCCCTCCCTGAATCAAAGATTTCGCCCCTCCTAATGGAGGGCAACAACAAGAAAATTAAAAATTATGGCACCATCGATACGCACATTTTTATTAATCAACTTACTATTAAGTGTTACGCTAATCACATCATTAGCGATCGTAAGTAACCTATTTTTAGCGCATAATAACATCCAAAATCAACTTGATTTACAGCTTATTCGAACCTCAGTACAATTAAAAGATATCCTAGATGCAACGACTCGTATAAAAGATCCAGAATATTTACAAAAACATATTCAGCACGATATTGCACCGAATATTCGCCCGTTTATTAAGGCACAACACCTACGCAAAGCTTTTTTTGATTATCACAGCAAATTCTCTTATCAAGTTTGGAAAGCCAATAAAGAAATTTTACTGCGCTCAAAAAACGCACCAAATATTAAGCTAGACACACATCGTATGGATTTGTCTACCCGTTGGCATAAAGGTGAGCGTTGGCGCGTCTTTACTGCCTATGATCGCAAAGTAAATCGTTATTTAATGATTTCTGAAAAAGCCAATTTGCGCCAAAAGCTTGAAAACCAATTAACTCAAGATTCCATTATTATAATGCTACTGACTTACCCATTTTTAGGACTATTAATTTGGTTTGTGGTTGGCAAAAGTTTAGGTAGTTTAAAAAATGTTGCCCAAGAAGTTAGCCATCGCGCGCCCTCTTATTTAGAACCAGTTGACTTAAGCTCAGTGCCAACAGAAATAGAACCTGTTATTCATGAACTCAATAGCTTGTTCCAACGCTTGCAAGAAGCTTTTGAACGGGAAACCCGCTTTGCAGCAGATGCAGCACATGAGTTACGAACACCATTAGCTGCGCTCAAAACACAAGCGCAAGTATTATTACATTCTGAAGATTTTGAACATAACAAAGCGCCATTACAAAAATTAATTGAAGGCGTGGATCGCGCCACCCACGTGGTACAGCAGTTATTAACCTTATCAAGAATGTTGCCTCAAGAAGGATTAAAAGACCCTGAACCTGTCAACTTAACTGCAGTAGCTCGCGAAATAATGGCTTATCTAGTGCCAGCTGCTTTAGAACGTGATATTGATTTAGCACTGAATGCGCCAGATCAACCAGCTATGGTTACTGGTAACAACACCATGCTTGGCGTGCTATTACGCAATCTTATCGATAACGCTATTCGTTATTCGCCCCCTGGCAGCGAAGTACATATTGATATTCAAGATAAAGCACACATGGTTATTTTAAAAGTGATTGATAATGGCCCTGGCATTGCACCTGAATTACGCAGCCGTGTTTTCGAACGCTTTTACCGTGTGATGGGCACTAAAGCGATGGGTACCGGCCTTGGTTTAGGCATTGTTCGCCAAATTGGTTTACTGCATCACGCCAAGATTGATCTGGATACGCCACCAAGCGGCCATGGCTTGCAGGTGACAATCAGCTTTCCAAAGCAAGCAGCTTTTTAATCATTCCCCCTCTCCAAAATCAAAGATTTTGACTCTCCCTCCAGGGGAGAGTAGTGGTTAAGCAGGAAATCAAAGATTTTGACAGTACTTCGCTTTTTCCTCCTGAAAAAGCTTGCATCCCAACTTAGCACCTTGCCGCTCATTTTTGCTAGCACAAAAATCACACCAGAGCAAAGTGAATACACCACGGTCAATCCAAAAACTATTGCCCACCTACTTTCATTTCAAGTTCTTCGACTACTGCATGCGCAGTATCCTCATCCTGCTTCCCTGGCAACGGCGTCTGAATAGCTGTTTGCAGTGTTCGTCTTGAACTACTCATCTCAACCGGCGGGCGCGATTGAAGCAAACTATTCAGACCGCCAATTAATTCATCTCCGGTTGACGAGCTTGCAATAACTGTTGCTAAATTGTTATGACCATTTTCTGGAAATAATTTACTCATAGTTCGCATAATAAAATCTGCTGCAAGTGTTCGAATACCGGCCAGCCACATGCTGCACAGTTGCCCAGCTTTAGCACCACAAACCGTTTCATCTGATAAAGATAATTTGAGATCACGGTTATTTAGATATTGCTCAAACCTTTCTTCAAAGTATGCAGAAAACTTTAAGCTTAGTGTGTTGCTAGCTTTTGCATAATCATCCCGACCAAGAACTAACTCTATCTTTTTTACCAAATCACGAACAATACTTACTTTCGGGGTTTTCATCGGGTTACTGCTATGATTAGCTAAGAAATACCTGTTTTGCCTACCATTCATGTCGCAAGCACAGCTAACCTGTTTCGATAGAGCCTCGTCTTCAGGTAGCTGAAGCGCCTCATTAACATTGGCAAAATGAGCCGGCAAATATTGCATCAGCTCAGCCGGTGTTATACCCATCGGCATTGGTAGCTCTACCATTTCAACCCCTTCAAGCTTTGCTTGTTGTTCAGCAGACTCTAGCATGACTTGAAAAAGCTGATTGTATGGCTCAGGCAAGTTTTGGTTAAGCACATCTAATGCAGTCATGAATTTTCTAGCATCATCAGATGATGCTGCCCACTGAAAACCCTCATTACCCATTAGCGCATAGGGATCACCAGCTAAAACAACATTTAATTTTGCACCTGGGAACTTGTTTGCTAAATCTGAATTTAACGTTGCACAAGCAGTACGACGCCATGGCTGCAGACTCTCTCCAGCCTCTACATTTACCGCTGATGGCTGGGATGCAAAAACCAATGCGGATTTATCTTCTCTAGTAAACGAAAGCTCTTCTTTAGGCAAACCCCAATCATTATAAGTATCAAAATGCACTGCAGCAATATTTGGCCAATCATCTTTGTTATCACCCAAAACTTTTTTTACCAACTCACAAAAAGACTGTTTCAGAGCTTGTCTTTCAGTTGAGTCATCTGGGAAAATATTAGCAAAACAAGCTAAACCAACACCAGGTAATGATACAAATGCTGGTTCAGCTTCAGAATGCTGTTCATTGATGCCTTCAAATAAAGCTTGCAATCGATCTTCCATGAATGCTTTATATGCCTCAACATTTAATGTTGCGCAACCGTCTGACCCTTTAATAACACACCGCGCAACATCAGCCTGTAAATTATGGTTAGCTAATAATGCTCCATTGATTGTCCATAGCTGAACCGTCCCTAAATCAGACCCTAGCTTAAATACACCGCCCTCTACCAGAGCACTGTTTTCAACAGGTACCTCTAATGCCGCTACCCCACTAGCGGGCGCATCATTTAAATACACTTGACGTCGGCCTGGAACTAGAGACTTAAATCTTGAAATAACAGGATCAGCGTATTCAATCACACACCCCATAATATACTGCTCTTGGTCATTCCAGGCATCGATCATGGTCTCTTTAGGCGATTTCGAGCTGCCAACCGTTGCAGGCTCAAGCAAAGGATGGTCAGACTTTCTTTCTTTAACTGTTTCTTGCTCCGGCATAACCACCATAAAACGTGAGTGCATCATTGCCGAGAATAAATCTTGTATTCTAAGCTTGTCTAATGGAAGTGATTTTTTTGACTCTGCTTGATCACTTCCAGAAACAGAAATCACTTCAGCACGATAACCCATCTCATATAGTTTTTGACTGACACGCGGACCTGGGGTCACCTCACTCCTTTGAATAAGCGCAAGGTAGTTCATCAATTCGTTTAAACCATTTTTTGAAAGCTTAAAGTGAATATTTTTAATATTATTCACTGGACGACCACCATCCACAGAATTCAACCCACTTACTATTAACTGAAGCGCTTTTGCTAACACACCTTGCTTTGCTTTCAACTTTTCTGCCCTGGCTAGCTGTTGTGCGTCTGCAGCTTCAATGACTCCTGGGTCAATCGGCGCACCAGGCCTTCTTGTATGCCTAATACCACTCTTGCTCTGTGTACAACCCATCTTAATTCCTCTATGTTGTTTATTTGAATGGGCAACATCCTAGCAGCTGAAAATTTTAAATACAATTATTTAAATGCGCCAAAATGTACATTTGGTCTGGCTCATTAACACACCCCCCCTACTTTTAAAACCAAAGTATGGTCATGTTTTAATCATTTCATTGCTAAATGAGCTAAAAACTAGTAAAATTAACACTATTACAAACTTAATATGTGTGCGTCCAAGTTTGGATTTTGTGTGAGATAGATAAGGTATTTCAATGCGTCTAGCAAATGAAAATGGCATCAGTGATTTAGATTATATCTTGGCAGCTAAACAGTTGGCCAATGCTGGTAATATAGCCAAAGAAAAATATAACATTGCTGAAATGCAAAGGGTTATTCGCGCCTTGATTTTAGCTTGTGAGCAAGAAACATTAGCTGATGCATTAAAAATAAAAGCGCAATCAAACTATGCCTTGCTATTACAAAATATCATCACTGCTTTTGTTAAAGAGCTCAGTAAGCATCTACAATCAGCCTCCAATAAAGACAAAGTTGAAACACCTAAAGAAGGCGCCCTAAAGCAATATCTAGTGGCACTAAGCCCTGTCTTGCAAAATGAAGATTTAAATTTTCAGGTAGAAAATATCAATAAAAGAAAACCAACCAAACGGTTTACAACTTATATTAGAAAACAGTTACATGCGGACACAAGCTTTCCTAGATCTAAACAAACTTTTGCTAAAGTTAAAAACTTATTGGATGGTACGTCTGATCAAAACAAATCAAAACTTACTGACACCACTAATTTAAATTCTTTTGCTGCTAATAGTATGGAAATACAAGCTGAGGCGCTAAAAGAAGAAATAACACTGTTACTCAATATAGTTGCAGGCAAAAACACACAACCTACCAGCATAAATCTATTCAATATTAATCGAGACATTTTTCAAGAAGGTACTCAATATTTTAGCCAGCTCAAAGAAAGATTAGAGCAGCAATTAGAGAACTTGACCTCCGCTAAAAACTTAACACAAGAGCCTATAGATGCTATATTAGCTGATCTCCACAAATATGCTTTTATTCTGAATCACTGGAAAAGCAAAGATGGCGGTAAAGGCTGGACAACCGACCACCCAGCACGAATAAAACTAAAAGACCATATACTAAGCCCCGAAGAAGAAGCTGAAAAAAAAGCGTTATTAGAGCGCTTTAAAAATTTATCCAGATCATATCGCATTGACACCTATTATCGACAAGGCCAAAAACCTATCGTAACCAGCACCAGTGAAACAGCTCATGACAATATTGAGGTTTCGGCATCACACACCGATCCAAAACACGAACGCAGCAATAGCCATTCATCTTCAATAAGTATTTCTAGCACGGAAACACAAACTACTCAGGGTGGTAAATCGACTGTAGATGATACTACACAGCCTGACATGCAACCAACATTGGATGCTTTAAAAAAATACCCAAAAGAAACAGAAGACACAAATAATATAAAACAACAACAAATCATGCATCTAACAGACCAGTTAGAAAAAGTGACTTATGAAAATGAGCAGCTCAAAAACATGAGGGATAAAGCAGGCATTGAAGTTGAAAAGGTGATTAGCAACAATACAGCTCTGCAAACTGCTTTAGGCAGCATTAAAAAAGCACATCAAAAAACATTAGCCAGCCTTATTAAACAACTAGGCACCACAACAGCAGAAAGAGAGAACTTTAAGCGAGCACTCCAAGAGCAACAGCTAAAACTCGACACCCTATCAAAAGAGAATACAGCATCTGCAGAAAATCTTGAAAACGCTAAAGCTGAACATCAACAACGGTTACAAGACATCACCGAAAAAAGTACAACACTTGAAGAGACCTTGTTAAGAACGCAAGTTGAGCACAAAAAAGCATTAGCCGAATTTTCAGAAAAACTAGCTCACGTCCAAGATGAACAACAAACAAAACAGCAACAAAAAATTATCGCTTTAACCAATGAACAAGCTGAACTTGTAGAGAAAATGACACTCATAGCTGGTGAACTAGGCACTTCAGTTAAGGCTAAAGATGAGCTCACACAAAAACTAGGCACCCTACAATCAGAGCGCGAAAGCGCCTTAGCTAAAGTTAACTCACTTCAGCAACAACTACATTCGACAACCCATGAACGTACTGAGCTTGAGAAAACTTTAGAAAATGCTAAAACAGCCCATCAAGTGGCACTCCAAGAGCAACAGCTAAAACTCGACACCCTATCAAAAGAGAACACTGCATCTGCAGAAAATCTTGAAAACGCTAAAGCTGAACATCAACAACGGTTACAAGACATCACCGAAAAAAGTACAACACTTGAAGAGACCTTGTTAAGAACGCAAGTTGAGCACAAAAAAGCATTAGCCGAATTTTCAGAAAAACTAGCTCACGTCCAAGATGAACAACAAACAAAACAGCAACAAAAAATTATCGCTTTAACTAGTGAACAAGCTGAACTTGTAGAGAAAATGACACTCATAGCTAGTGAACTAGGCACTTCAGTTAAGGCTAAAGATGAGCTTGCAAACGATCTAACAAATGCAAAACGAAAGCTTAAAGAGCTCACACAAGAACTAGGCACCCTACAATCAGAAAAAGAAATAGATCAAACCAACTTGCTAGCTGCACAAACAGAGCGCGAAAGCGCCTTAGCTAAAGTCAACTCACTTCAGCAACAACTACATTCGACAACCCATGAACGTACTGAACTTGAGAAAAATTTAGAAAATGCTAAAGCAGCCCATCAAGTGGCACTCCAAGAGCAACAGCTAAAACTCGACACACTATCAGAAGAACATACTACGATTGTAGAAAGTCTTACAAACACTAACACCGAAAAAGAGCAGTTATCCTCTTATTTATCAAAACTGCTAGACACCATGGAAGACGCGAATCATCAAATTGAATTTTTGCTCAAGCAGAATGAAAACCTACAAAATGCTTTAAGAGCATCTGCAATAAAGCATCAGCTAGAATTAGAAGCATTGCAAAATGAAAACACCCAAGAAGCTAACGAGAAAACATGGCTAACACAAGAAACTGCTCACCTAGCATCAAATGTCTCGACACAAACCCCGAATACTGGGTTTGAAGATATGCTAAATGCAGTTGATAGTAGCAACGATCCAGACAATGAAACCAGCTTGCCTAATGCTAAATTGCCACAAGAACCAAATCGCTCCGAGGGCGGCAAAAAAAATCCAGAAAAGCTTGGATTGAAAAAGATACGCCAGCAACAACGGCAAATTACCGAGCTTGCTGCAAAAGTAAATGAACTTGAGAAAATCATTGAAGCCGTTGATAATGATGCCGAAGCAGCAGATAACACACTAGAAGGAACTCTACAGCAATTGGCTGAAACAAAAGAAGAGCTAATAGCTTCTCAACAACAATTAGCAGAAGCAGAAGCAACATTGGCTCATAGCATTCCACTCAATCAAGCGCACGAACAATTTGAAAAACACCAGGAAAAGCTCAGACAAACATATGGTGAATTACAGGAAAATTACCAAAAACAAATTAGGAGGATTAAATTACTTATACCATCTCTATTAACTCAGCTGGATGCCACCAAGCACACAACAAAAGAGCGCACTTTAGGAAAACCTAAGAGGAATAAAAAAACAAAAAAACAATCCTCACCTAGTGTAACGCATATCACTAGCCTGTCGGATCAACCATTATCTTTTTCTCAGCAGTTTGCCAAACTTCAACAAGAAACCAACGAGCTGCAGACCCAACTGGAATCCTTCACGACTCAACTGAAGAATCAGCCAATATTGCTTAGCCCCACTACATCACCTCAACCAACTATAACCACACCACGGATGAGCAAGAGCACTCATTCATTTCTAAATCATCAATCACCCCAATCGATAACTGAAGTGAGAAACCTCAGCAAACAAAACGACCCAATAGTTAAAAACTCTGATGCATTATTTGGAGATGATGCAAGCGACACACCAAGCGCAACTGCCAACTAAACAACCACCCCTACCAAATAACCCTAGCTATCTATTATAGGCATTGCTTTCGCTTAGCTTTAGTCTTATTATGACACTCTAATCGAAAATGCCTTATTAGACATTTCAGTTATTTAATTAATAAGCTAGTATATGATGCCAAAAAACAAACAACCAGATGTCATTTATAATGGAAGCTACCAATGGGCCGCACAGGCTTTGGCAGCTAATCCTGCGCTATTTGATCCAAGAGCTACCAACAGAATTATTACAGCTTTATTAGCGGAATGTGAGCATCAGTATTTATTTCAAGCTTATACGCAACAGCAATTACGCACAAAGCAAAGCCTAGCCGCTGCTCTGTTTCATCAGATTTTACAAAATTTAATAGATGCATTGGCTTCAATTTGGTCAGACAAAGATTATGTGATTACTGAAAAACTAGAACCAGCGTGGTATTCATTAATAACGGTACTAAACGACATAGCTATTGTTGATCAGGATGTAGCTAATATTACAGCCATCTTAAATAATGCACATAACTTAGAAATACCTAAGCCGCCTAGCCAACAAACAGCTTTTATTTCATATTTAGGCGATCAGATTGCTGATCGCATCGATAATGGTTCAAACGACCCGAAAAAGTTGAATAAAATAAACAAAGCGTTAACAACTTTATTTACTGAAACAAAAGCAGAACAGAATGACAAAAACATTGATTTAGCTACTTTTCAAGCTAATCAGACTTTAATACTTAAGGCTAATCATTTGACTGAAGTATTACAACATTTAATCCAATGCTGTCATTCAAATAAAGCGCAGCTGTCCAAACCTTTAAACATTGTTTTTGAATTATTTGATTTAGATGCAAAAACATTTAATAACAGCACACCCTACCTTAATAATATTAAAGAACAACTAGAAAAATTATTAGAAAAACTAGGCCAGGCACAAAAAGCCCCCAATACTCAAAGCATCCATAAAATTATAGCTAGAGTACATACTTTATCTTTTGTTATTGAGTATCGCAAAAAACATAAACAGCTAGACTCGCTAGAACGTCGCAAACATAAAAAACTGAGCCCTGTAGAGCAAAAGCAAAAAGAAAAGCTTCTACAAGCACATTTTTATAAAGCATTAAATTATAAAAATAACAGTATGCAAAAATTAGTGCGTGCACGCGCGAAATACCGCCAAGCGATGCAAAAAGCTTACAACCAACACTTATCTGATCAAACAAAAATACACGAACAAAATAAAAAATTACTGGCAACTGAAGCAGTTAATACCGTTATCGCCACTCAACTGAAATCTCGTGATGACACCATTCAAAAGCAAGTTGACCGCATAAGTGAACTAGAGCGCTCAGAGCAACATTTTCGGATGCTTTATGTAGCCACAAGAAAAAAAGACCTTAAGCTCATCAATAAAATAGAGAAGTTCACCCTTCATACCGCAGAAAAAAATCAGCAATTTGCAGAATCTTATGCCATTTTTGAAAAGCAAACAGAAGCCTTGCAATTACTTGAAAAAAATCTAGAAACACTTAGAGCACAAACGAAACATGAAAAGGTGCGATTAGAAAATGAAATTAACACCTTAAAGGAAGAAAATGAAGCTTATCAGCACACAGCTAATGTTGTTTCTGAAAAAGCCAAAAACGCAACACATAGAACAGGGCTACTGCAAGCTGATCTTTTGAACCTGCAAAAAAAACACAACCAATTACTTAAAACTGCTAATCAACTTTCAGAAGCCAATGACACACTTGAACAAAAAAACCAACGCCAACAGCGTCAAATGACACAATTACGTAATGATCAATTAAAAGCAGTCACTCAGCACACAACAAAAATAATAGCTTTAGAAAAGCAACTACACGAAATGACAAACAAGCTGAATAAAACTCAACAATTGAAAACACAGTTACAAAAGCAGCTAGAAAGCCTTAAAGAAGAGCATGAGCAACTAGCAACCATTAGCGAGCTGGACAAACAAAAACTTGAGAAAATGGCCCCAAAGCTTCGTTTACAACATAACAAAATTGAGAGTTTAACTACAACACTCTCTAAACATAACAAGCGAATTAAAATAGCAGATGCCAACAAACAAGAAGCCACAACACTTCTTCTACGAAAAAATGGCACGATTCATCAATTGAACCAAGACTTAATACTGACGAAAAGCAAACACCAACAAGCCCTGTCTCATCAACAAGATGCTGAGCAAGCACTTAAAAAGTCGAAGACCACCATAACCGACCTATCGAAAAGAAATAAAGAGCTTGAAAGCTTGCTAGAGCATTCTGGCCATGCCTTAGATCAAATTAAGACAACCCTAGCCAATGCCATTGCGGAGCGCAACACTCTTCTTAAAATGTTAAAGGTTAATAAGGTGGTCAAACCAATACCAAGGCGAACCCGCTCAGCCTCACGCCACGCAGAGGGCGTAAAGCCTCAAGATTTAACCAAAAAGTTTGAAGATGCAAAAAGAATAGACCTTGGCACCATGAAATCACCTGAAGTCTCACCGAAAGGAAAAAAAACCAAACGCCGTGCCAGGGCTAATGCCACCAACCAGCACAATAGAGAACTATTGCAAAGACTTGCCCAAGAAGCAACAAGAAAAAGCAAGACTAACAAGAATTGGCACCCATCCAACCAAAGAAGACTGGGGCAAAACACTCTGAATCACAAAAAAGGCCAAGCAAAGCCACTAGCTAATCTTGATTATAAAAACCAGCAAAAGCAGAAGACGTTAACAACGCTGTAAGCCTTAATCCTCACACTCGCCCATAACGATCTTCAAAACGTTCAATATCATCCTCCCCAAGATAACCGCCTGTTTGCACCTCGATAACGATCAAAGGCTTAGTACCAATGTTTTTTAATTGGTGCATATCACCTTTTTTAATATAAACAGATTCATTAGCTTGGTACGTATTAACTGCATCGCCAATACGAATTTCTGCTTCACCTGCAACCACAACCCAATGCTCACAACGATGCTGATGGCGCTGCAATGAAATAGCCTGACCTGGTGTTAATATTAAGCGCTTAACTTGGTAATCTTGCCCTTGCGTGATTGCTTCAAAACTACCCCATGGACGATAAACCAATGGATTATTTTTTGCTTGTGACAAGCCTTTTTCTTTTAAGGCATTAACCACCTGCTTCACTTTTTGCACTTCAGATTTTTTAGAAACCAAAACCGCATCAGGTGTTTCTACAACAACCATATCATCTAAACCAATACCCGCTACAACGCGGCTATTCGCTTGGATATAAGTGTTATAGCAATCTTCTAAAATTACCTCTCCAGAAGAGGTGTTTTTACACTCATCTGTGACATATTGATCGCCCCATTTATCCCATGAACCTAAGTCGGTCCAATGTGATGTCAGCACAACCATACATAGGTTTTTAGCATGTTCGATAATTGCGTAATCAATAGAATCTGGTTTAATCGCATTAAAAGCTTCTTGATCAACTCGAATAAAATCTAAATCAGTTTCAGCTTTTGCAAATGCAGCCACTGTTTGTTGCCACATACTATTCGCAAAAGATGTAAATGCCTGCATTAATAACTTTTCAGGAAAAACAAACATACCGCTATTATAAAAATAATCACCGCTGCTAATAAAAGTTTGCGCTTTAGCAAAATCTGGTTTTTCTACAAACTGCGCCACTTCAAAAATACCTTCACTCACTAAGGCTTTATCACTGTTTTTTTGAATGTAGCCATAACCCGTTTCCGGTGTGCTTGGCTGAATGCCAAAAACAACCATACGCTGCAAATCAGCTGCCTGCGCAGCATATTGGAAACTTTGTGCCAATGCATCACCCTGCTCAATTGCATGATCGGCTGATAACACCCAAAGATTGGCGTCAGCTATGCCATTAGCTTGTACATAAGCCAAAGCTAGCGCGACTGAAGGTGCTGTGTTGCGCCCTTCTGGCTCTAATATAATCGCTTGCGGCTTGAGCCCAATTTCTTCACATTGTGCCGCAACAATAAAACGATGCGCATTCAAACAAACAATAATAGGCGCTTGCGCATTTGGGATCATCGCTTTTGCACGTAACATACTTTGCTGCAATAATGTTGGGCCATCGGCCTCTGTGGCTAAAAATTGCTTGGGGAAGCTGGCTCTGGAGGTTGGCCATAAACGTGTGCCGCTGCCTCCGGCTAAGATAACTGGAATGTTAATAGACATAATTACCTAATAAAGTGGGTTATTTTGACAATATCATAACGAACCATGGTCACAAATGCCATAAAAAATGCTATGATAGCGGCTCTTTTAAATAGTGAGTGGAGCGTATAATGATGTTTGACAGCATCGATGTTGAAAATTTAGACGGCCTTGTAGGCCTGCAAGACCAAACTACAGAGCAATGGCATGATGAATCTATCAGCTTACCAAAAGATACCTGGTTAAATGCTGTACTTGGTAATCACGCGGAAAATTATCAATTGTGGCACCAAGAAGATAAAGCACGCCGTGATGATATGGGTGCTGATTATGTTTATCAAGCCAAACGCGCCATTGATGCACACAATCAAAAACGTAATAATTTAATGGAAGTAATGGACAACTATCTATTTGATTATTTCCAGTGTGACCACCGAAGTGATTTACCGATGCATAGTGAAACACCAGGCATGATGATTGATCGTCTTTCTATTATGTCTTTGAAGATTTATCATATGGCTTTACAAACTAAACGAGACGATGCTGATGAGGCACATAAAAATAAGTGCTTAGAAAAATTGAATGTGTTAAAAATTCAGCGTGATGATTTAAAACAGTGCTTACAACAGTTATTTAAAGATTTAAAAAATAAAAATAAAACTTTTAAATTATACAAGCAAATGAAGATGTACAATGAGAAAGATCTAAACCCACAACTTTATAAAAACAAATAATGATAACAACAAGCCAGGAAAATTCATTACTTATTCGCATGCCCAACTGGATTGGTGATTGCATGATGGCCTTGCCGACTCTACATTATTTAGAAAAAAAAGGTTTTGGCCTAACACTCATAGGCAAACCGTGGCTCAATGATTTATTTGCAGAGGCTTGGCCGGTTATTCCTTTGCAGAACAATGAAAAACTCTTAGCAGAGGCGATAAAACCACACCAAGCTGAGCATATGCTTTTACTAACAAATAGTTATTCCAGTGCTCGTGTAGCGCGCAAAGCCAAGAAAAAAGCGATCGGCTATAAAGGGCATTATCGCAAGCTTTTACTACATAAAAAGTTTTCGCAATATGCTAACTTGCATGAAGCTAATCATTTTTTAAAATTAGCACAACTTTATTTGGCTGATGTTTTAAATGCTGACCCATTAAAAGTTTTCTGTTTGCCAAAAAAATCGGCTCATGCCATTACAAGCAATCAAGAAAAACTTCAAAACCAATATGACTTTTTAAACAAACCATTTATTTTAATTTGCCCTTTTGCAGCCGGCACCAACAAAGCAGGGGAATCTAAAGTGTGGCCTTACTGGCATACGCTTGTAGAAAAATTAGAACAAAAATTTCCAAATTTTAATATTGTTTACTGCCCAAAAGACCAGGAAACACTGGACATGGCAATGGATAATTTATTCTGTTTAGACAATATAACACTTAGCGAGTATCTAGCCGTCATGTCTATAGCAAGCATGGTTATTGGAAATGACACTGGCCCTATGCATATGGCAGCGGCTGTAAACCCAACTTCATTGACGATTTTTGGTGCTACAGATCCTAATAGAACCGCCCCACTAGATGGTCATGTCATTGGCACACATGGCAAATGGCCAGAGCTAGGCGAGGTTGTCACAGCACTAACCGGGTTTAGAGAATAACGATCATTAATCGTAAATTTCAGTTAATGGTGCATCCTCACAACCTTCCCAATAATACTCCGTATTACAATAAGGGCATTTGATATGGCCTGTTTTTTCAATAGGCAAATAAATCTTAGGGTGCCAATTCCATTGACTTTTATCTGGCAATGGACAGGTTAACGTTTCATGTTTGGCTACTTGGTAAGCAGCTTTTTTTTGTATGGGCTTTTCTTGACTCATAAGCATTTCTTGTTAATGATTTGGTGCTATTTTAGCAATAATGCTGCTTGCGCACAATGCAAAAAACCAACAGTCCAGCGTTATGCATATTATTTTACTTGTCCTTTAATAGCTTGATAGTGTAGATTAACACTACTATTGTAGGCTTCAATTGCATACCCCCATCTTGTGCGGGCAGCTATCAATACTCTATACCCTCTAAAATTGATCCTTACACGCATAATACCTAATGGAAACATTAAACATGAACTCAAAATTATTGCTTAGCACTATATTAGTCTATCTTTTATGCGCTTTTGAATTATTATGCTACACGTCAACATACAGTCTATAGCCTCCCTAGTCAGGGACATCAATATCAGTATTGGAGTAAACAAGCAGATCAAAAATTACAAAAAGATTTATTGAATCAATTTGCGTTTTTAAAAAATGATGCAGCTGTACCAACGTTCCAAGGCTATGCCTGCCATCACACTTATACGACAAAAAATATCTATGGCGTTAATCTTGCTCTGGGCAGCTCTAACCTTCATGTCTATACTTTTATTTGTGACAAGATTTTGCTAAAAACTGAAGCATAAAAAAAAGAGGGCTAGAACCCTCTTGTTTTTGTTAAAACAATCAACTTCAATTACATATTGAAACGGTAACCTAGTGTGACTAAGTAATATTGCGGTGCAGGAAATGCCGCATTATTTGCTACAGAGTTATTATCTCTACTGGCTGCACGCATATAACGAGCACCGATAGTAAAGTTATGTGCGATAATATAATTAACACCAACACCACCAACAAAACCACAAGCAGATGATTGCTTCACAGGGCCGCCAGTGGCTGCAGTAAAAGTTTGCTTAGTATATCCAAAACCTGCCAGTGCAAACAAGCTGAAGTTTGGCTGACCTAAACTTGTTTCGATACGTGCCGCACCATAAAAGGAATGTTGAGCCACCCTATTCATAGTGTGATCAGTTGCCCATGCTGTATTTTGCAATGGCGTCATATAACCTACCTCAACACCTAAATGAGGCATGAATACATAACCGGCATCTACGCCAAATGCAAAGCCCCCATTTGGGTGCACAAAATCGGATGGTGATAGCTTATTATCAAAATTAACAAAGTTCGTAACTGCATAGCCACTCGCTAATTCAAAATACGCGTGTGCATTCGATACAGGCTGAGCTGGTGCAGCTGGCACTGCAAATGAATCAGCAAAACTTGTTGCTGTGACGGCTGCTGCTATCACAGCAATAATAATTTTTTTCATAACTAACATCCCTTTTGATTAAAACATTTTCCGATGAGCTTTATTGCCCAATAAAGAAACTTATTCATCATACTCAAACACTATTTTAATTACAACCTAAATTAAGCTTTTGACTTTTGGGCCCACAACAATTTAGCCAAATAATTTTTTTCAACACAAGCACCCTTATTGCAGCTATTTTTATTCTGAACCAATAGATCTCGATGTTCTGGCCATTTCAAAAAACGCCAAGATGGATAACCTGATTGTTTAAAACCAATGATCTGCCCAGGGCCGCGCATCTGCAAATCTTTCTCAGCCAATTCAAAACCATCGGCAGATTGCTTTAAACATTCCAAGCGCGCCAAACCTTCTTCAGTCAGTGCTGCATCATAAAGCAAAATACAATAACCTTGTTGATCTGATCGCCCCACCCGGCCACGCAATTGATGCAATTGCGCCAAACCAAATATCTGCGCATGATCAATCACCATAATAGTTGCTGCTGGCACATCCACACCCACTTCAACAACAACGGTACTGACTAGAAGTTTTATGTCACCTTGCGCAAAGCGCTCTAGCGTATCCATTTTTACTTCTGCTGACATACGCCCATGCAATAATGCCACTGCTATTCCACCATTTAATGCCTGCACTTTCTCAAACATTTGTATGGCTGACATATGTGTATCATCGATATCGACTCGTGGGCAGATCCAATAAATTTGCTTACCTGCTTTAGCCTGTTCTATTACACGCATTAACAGTTGATCACGCTTTGTAGATGATAACAAACTAGTTTGAATTGGTTTTCGATTACTTGGCATAGACTGAATAGAGCTACAATCGGTCACGCCAAAAAATGATTGTGCTAATGATTGCGGTATCGGCGTAGCACTCATCATCAAAGCATGTGCCTGGCCGCCAACACCTCTTTGCATTAATGTATCTCGCTGCTTGACACCGAAGCGATGCTGTTCGTCAACCACAACTAAAGCCAACGATTTGAATGCAACATCTTCAGTTAATAAAGCATGTGTGCCTATAATAATGGATATATCACCAGCAGCAATACTTTGTTTTTTTTGTTTTAAAGTTTCAGCTGATTCAGAAATTAAAAGCTCTGAAGTGATTTGCAATGGTTGCAGCCACGCAGCCAATTTTTTGGCATGCTGCTTAGCCAACACCACAGTCGGCACCAATAAAACAGCTTGAAAGCCAGCATCAACAGCTTGTAACATTGCCAACGTAGCCACCACTGTTTTACCGCAACCCACATCACCCTGTAATAAACGATGCATAGGCTGTGTTTTAGAAATATCTTTTTCTATGTCTTGATAACTGCTTAACTGATCTGCAGTCAATGCAAATGGTAATGCTTTTATAAATTGTTCGCAAAGTTTTGAATTGCTTTTACAAAGTGGCGCAACTATTTCTATTTTCTTTGCCGCAGACGTTAATAATAGCGACCAAAACTTAGCCTCTTCTTGAGCTAAACGCCAATACGCTTTTGCTAATTTTTCCGCATCCAAATGATTAGGCTGGTGAATACATTGCAGTGCTTTTCCTATCGGCATCGCATGGTCTGATGATGTTAAGATAGCATCTACAGTGATCACCCTATTTAAACCGGATGCAATTATTTTTTGTAACCGTGCTATACCCACTCCTGGAATAGTTTTATAAATCGGCGTGAGCGTTTGCTCTAAAGGTTGATCACCATCATCTACAATCCAATATTTTGGATGATACATAGCAACAGTATTTCCAGATAACACTAACTTTCCAAAGCAACGTAGCAACACACCCTCTTGCGCCATCTTTTTTTTGATCTGAGGATGCAAGTGAAAAAAACCAATACGTATAGAAAGATCTTCTGTTTGAATTTGACAATAGGTTAAACGTTTACCACCTGAAAAATAAGCCCATGATTTTGCAACTGGCCCCTCAATTAAAATAGCCTCCTTTCCAATATGATTTTTCCAATCTTTGGATTCAGTTAACGAGGCATAATCTTCATAACGACTAGGACAATGACACAACAGTTGCCAAAGATTAAATATATTAGCAGCTTCCAAACTTTCTAAAGTTTTTTTACCAACACCTGGTATTGTTTCTAAACGCCAATCAATAGATTCTAATGCGACACCTGCGGCAGAAGACATGATTTAATCCACATGCATAATAGACACGACTTCTACGCAAGCGCCTTTGGGTAATGCAGCAACTGCTAACGCAGCCCTAGCCGGATAATTGTTTTCAAAAAACTGCTCCATGGCTTCATTAACAATGGAAAAATCATCTAAAGTTATTAAATAACAAGTAAGTTGCACAATATGATTTAACGAGCCACCAGCTGCTTCACACAGCGCTTTTAAGTTTTCAAATACTTGAGTTATCTGCTCTTGACAACCACCTTTGACTAACTCATTAGTAGCAGGGTCGACACCAATCACACCTGCATTATAAACTGTTTTGCCGACTTTAACTGCCTGCGAATAAGTACCGATTGGTGCAGGTGCTAAATCTGTTTTTATAATTGTTTTTTCAATGCCCATCATCATTCCTTTAAAGTGAATTATGGCAAATAGCGCATTGGATCAATCGCCTTACCATAAAAACGTATTTCAAAATGCAACATGACTTGGCCAGCTAGATTACGCCCCATGGTTGCAATAGTTTGCCCCTGCTGAACCCACTGACCATCATGCACTAAGTTCTGTGCATTATACGCATAAGCACTTAAAAAGTGCCTCGTATTTTTTACTATAATGATGTTGCCATAGCCGCGAATGCCATTGCCGCTATAAACAACTTGCCCTGAAGCTGCAGCTTTAATAGGTTTACCATAACAGCCGGCAATATTAAGACCACGATTGCCACCAGGCTTCAAGTTAAACCCTGCAATAACCTTACCTCTTACAGGCCACTGCCAAGTGGTGCGATTAGGTAAGCGTATAGATTTTTGCACTAACTTTTTTGGACGCCAACTAAAACTTGTTTTAGCAGTTGGTGTTGCTGTTTTTTTAATTGGCGCTACTTGTTGATGCTGCTTTGGCTTCCAAAATATCGTTTGGGTACTTGCAGCTTTGGTAGCTTGTGCTGTTGTTGTTTTATTTTTTGATAATTTTAAAACCTGGCCAATAGATAGCGTATAAGGCGCTGACATATGATTTAATGCAGCTAATGCTTCATAATCCATTCCAGATAAAAAAGCGATCGAATAAAGCGTATCACCTTTTTTTACTATATATGTTTTTTTTGTATAGCTTGGCGCATCAATAGTTTGAATAACCTCATCTTGCGGATCAGTTGCTTCAGTGACGGATGCTTGTTGTGTAATCGACTGCTTAAAAGGTTGTATTGTTTGAATAGCTGGCTGCCTCATTGGCGCTGAATCCATCGCAGGTTGATTAGCATCAGCAACAACTTGCTTGCTTTGTGGCGTTAACGATTCAACTGGTGCCATTTCAGTAGCACTCATACACGCACTTAAACTTAAACCCATTGCTATCGTTAGCAATAATGGCTTAGTTGTTTTTAATAATTTAATCACGCCCTATCCCTCAACAAAAAAAAAGCCCTTATGCATTAATCATAAGGGCTTTTAAATATTTAAACAAGCCAATGGATTTTAATTGCCAGAAGCTTTTTCAATGGCAGCCACAGCAGCAGCTAATTGCGCTGGTCTTGCGCCACCTGGAATAAATACTAACTTATTCATTGGTAAACTAGATGTTGCATTGGTTGGAGCAATTATCATGGCTGGTGTACCAACTAGCTTTAAGGACTGCGCTAAAGCAGCATTATTTTGTAGCTCTTGATTGACTGCTGGTGAATTAATTGTTTGATGGAACTTAGTCATATTTAAACCAACTTTTTGCGCAATCGCATCAACATCCGCAGTTTTTAACTTACCTTCCATTTTATCAGACTGCATTAACGCATTACGGTAGGCCAAATATAATTGAGGGCTTTGTTGGTATGCTGCAAAAGAACCTTTAGCAGCGTAAACAGATCCCGGACCAAAAATAGGTAAATCTTTGTAAACAAGGCGTAAATTAGGGAATTGTTTAGCAACCTGATTGATCACTGGGAACATCATATGACAAACAGAACATTGGTAATCAAAAAATTCAACTAAAGTTACTTTACCTGTAGGGTTCTCAACCGGTGTTTTAGGATTACGCAAGAAATCATTTATTTTAGCTAAGATAACTTTTTTGGCTGATAACGTTTGTTGTTGCTGTTGTGTCAGTTGATATTTTTTTGCTGCATCTAAAACCACTTTTGGTTTAGACATAATGACTTTCGGCACTGCATCATGCACATAGTTTTTAATTTGTGTTTGTTGTGCTGCATTGAAACTACTTAGATTGCTTTGGCTAGTCGCTGCCAATGCTAAAGTTGATAACGTACTCAGTGTGATAACCATAGCAGTTTTTGCAAACTGTTGAACGAACCTCATGGGAACTCCTTTTGTAATAAAAATCGATTTATCCAGCATACCACCGAAGGGTATTAAGATTCAATGGGAGGATTGTTATTAATAATAAACATTAATATTCCCCCTCTCAGAATCGCCACCTTCCAGGTAGCTCTTCGACTCTCCCTCCAGGGGAGAGTGGGCACTACGTAGTTAATCAAAGATTTTGACCTACCTATGTTTTTTCAAAAAACACTTATACCTTAAACAGTTTCTATTGCACCTCTACTGAACCAGGCGCCTGCGCGAGGGTGTGTTGTGCAGAAAAATAAAGCGCAGCCGACGGGATGGAGGCGAGCCATTTTCGGAACAATATACCCGGGAGCAGTTAGCCGTTGTGTTATGTTGCTTGATTTCCCCTCACCAAAATCAGAGATTTTGACTCTCCCCAAGGAGAATAACAACTGGCGGTTAATCAAAGATTTTGTGCCCCAGGGGAGAGTGGGCACTACGTGGTTAATCAAAGCAAAAAGTCATTTTAATAATCGCGTTTTTGATTAAGCACTTGTGCTTTTTGGCGATTCCAATCACGCTCTTTAATGCTAGCGCGTTTATCGTGAGCTTTTTTACCTTTAGCTAATGCAATATCTAGCTTTACCCGGCCACGCGTAAAATGTAGATTCAATGCAACCACAGTATAACCTTCTCTAGATACACTAGCCTGTAGCTTATTGAGCTCTTTTCGCGAAAGCAGTAGTTTTCGTGTGCGCACAGGATCACACACCTTATGCGTACTGGCATTTTTAAAGGGTGAAAAATGCGCACCAATCAACCAAGCTTCGCCGTGCTTAACCACGATATAACTTTCTTTAAGCTGAGCGTGACCCTCGCGCAAGCTTTTGACCTCCCAACCCTCTAAAACCAAACCTGCTTCAAAAGTTTGTTCGATTTGGTAGTCAAAGCGCGCTTTGCGATTATCTGCAATTTGCCGGCTAGGCTTTTTGTTTTGTTTGCTTTTATTTGTCATAATAGCTGCATATTAACAAATTGAACCCACCGAGGAAACCATTCGTGCCAAAAATTTCACAATCAGCTTTACTGCCCTATGATCAAGAGGCTCTTTTCGACCTTATTAACCAAATAGAAAGCTATCCTGAGTTTATACCCTTTTGCTCTAAAGCCGCTATTATTGAACAAAGTGATCAACATTTAACCGCATCTATCACCTTGCAAAAAGGCCCTTTACATGAGACCTTTACCACTAAAAATGACCTTTTCTCGCCAGAAAAAATGGTGCTGCATTTGGTAAATGGCCCATTTAAATATTTAAATGGCGCCTGGACTTTTGAAGCTAAAGGCGATTGCACGTTAGTATCTTTAAACTTAGATTATGATTTTAATTCATTTATTGTCGCATCAGTTTTTGGCGCTCTATTCAAAAAAGTAGCTAGTGAATTAATGCAAAACTTTCAACACTATGCAAAACAGGTATTAGACAAATGAGCAAAATGATTTCAATTACTGTAGCCATTGATAATGATGAAGCATTTAGCCATGAGGTGTCTTTAAAAATACCCGAAGAGCTTAATGCAGAACAGGTGTTAGATCTTTTTCAGCAACAGCATCCAGTAGCAATTGATTTAGAATCTCAAAAAATAGGTGTTTTTGGCAAACCTATTACACTAGAAACTATTTTCAACGAAGGTGACCGGCTGGAAGTTTATCAAGCACTGAAGATTGACCCAAAACAAGCGAGAAGAATAAGAGCAGAACGCGCTGCGCAGAATAGAAAAAATGCCAATAGTTAATACTAGGCATACCATCTATTTTTGATATGTGTCACACGGTTATTACGCATCGTTAAAATCAGCTGCTTTTGATAAGGCTTACCGCGGCGTGGAAGCATCGTATAAATATAAATCATTGTATGTGGATTAAGCGGGCTAGCCAATACAGGCGAGCCTAAACGATCAGAAACCTGTTGACGCAACATACCAATATGAACAGATTGCACTTGCTCCATCGTTAAATTTTGTCCTTGCGCCATATCTGGACGATAACCGATGCATGCCGTTAAACTAAGAGATAATGCTACTAATAATGGTAATAAAAATAAACGTTTCATAACGAATCCTGTGATTTATCATTGCTGACTATGATAGCCTATTGGTGGTTAAATGCAAAGACTGTTACAATAGCGATTATGAACACAAGCCAAAAACACTTAAAAGAAGCTGGATTAAAATCCACCCACTCACGCCGTAAAATTCTAGAAATTTTAGAACAAAACGACCAGCGTCACTTAACAGCAGAAGATATTTATCAGCATGCTAAAAATGATGACACCTCTATAAGTTTAGCTACCGTCTATCGTGTGTTAACGCAATTTGAAGAAGCTAAATTAGTTTTAAAACATACCTTTGAAACTGGCAGCGCTGTCTATGAATTATCAAGCGGCCACCACCATGATCATATGGTTTGCTTAGAATGTGGCGACGTGCAGGAGTTTATGGATGATATGATTGAAATTCGCCAGCAGCAAGTCGCTAAAAAAGCTGGCTTCACTTTATGTGACCATAGTTTAACGATGTATGGCTTATGCAGCCAATGTCAACCAAACAACTCATCACACTAATATAAAAAAGCCCTTTAAAAGCAAGGGTTTTTTTACTTATATGACCACACTAGGCAGCTGGATCAGCTGGTGCAATATCTCTCCAAACATTGACAGATGGGTTGCCTGAATGACCCACCAAAGCAGCCACAACAACAACACGTATCGGGCTAGATGAGCTTACATCTGCAGGATCAACTTGACAGGTTGCCTCAATATCTTGTCCTGAATCTGTTTGCGTACAACCACCAATGTATACAGGTTTTTCTGTGTCATTGTTATACACACCTATTTTATAGTCTACCGGATAACTACTTGGGTTAGGTGTAATTATTGCTCCTTTATGAATGCTCATCGTGAATGTACCATCACTATTATAAGCAACAGGCGTGACAATATCTTTATCACTTGAAGCCCAGTATACACTCGGAGTCGTTGGCGTTGGCACAATGGTATACCAATTATCAAACTCAGTTATTTCAGATTGGCCAGGAATGTATGCAATCACTGCAAGATTCACCGGAAGGCCTGCTTGTATATCAGCACTATCTACATGACATGTTGCCACCACATCATCGCCAGTGCCTGTCATTGGGCACTCATCAATTACTTTGGTTTTATCATTGTTCAGTAGCGTCACTTGATAAGTCAATGGGTAGCCATTCACATTAGGTAAAAGCTGAGCACCCTTATGAATCTTAACAGAAAAGCTACCATCAGCTGCATAGGTAGCATCTGGAATAATATCATCAAGTGAGTTGCTCCATAGAATAACTGGGTTCACCTGGAAAACATTATAAGTTGGATTTTGCACCACGTTATTAATAGAACCCCAGACATTCTGCTCATCCACAGGACAGCTAGTACTATCTGCTGTGGAGCAAATACTATTAGGTGTATATAGGCGCATATAAACACCCATATTGACATAACCTGTATATGGTTTATCAGTACTCTTTGGATATGGGTTAAATAAATAATATTCATTAGGATTAACAGTTGTACCATCTGTCGCTTTATACATATTTCTTGGCGCCCAGTGGTTACCATCCTGAGGCTGAAATGACCACAATGTTAAACCCATATAATTTTTTGGATTTTGGGTTAAAACATAATTTTCAATTGCTTCCAATACATCTGATACATATTGAGACTGAGTTGTATCATCAGCTGGTGCGGCTGCTGAATCAAAAAGGCTTGCATCAGCATCAGCCATGTTTGGTATATACATACCAGTTTGACCCGATTGCGCCGTTGCATAATAAACACCTGTTGGATTAGGCGCTTGAATTTTAAAGCCATCAAATTCATGTGCCGATGCTGATAATGGAATACCGAACTGATAATGAATACCAGCAGCATCAATAGCACTCATTTTAGCGATTTCTGCAGCCACTGCCGTATTATAATAATCAGGCGCTGAAGCGACAAAACCAGCCCTTACTGTATTCATGCCTGCATTAGCCATATCTGGATAAAGTGGGGTCGTATCTGAACTCGTATATTTTGAAACCGCCCCGCCGGCTGCACCTAAATCATAAAGAGAAATAGCCGCATAGCTATCTGGTGAGTTGGCAAAAATAGCTTTAGCTTCAGGCGTGACATCTCCATTAGAATTCAATAAAGAGCCTGCCATAATAAATGTTGAAAAATAAGGGTGCAACTGCGAACAAACCGTATTGGTTTCAAAAATATGTTTTACAGCCATATAAAAATAATACTGACCACAATCAGCAGGTGCATTAGCACTACCATCACAAACAATAGCATCTGTTGTATTACTTGGTAGATGAAATGATTCTAAATCAAATTGCATGCCACCTAGCTTAATATGTGAGTTAGGATAAGTTTTATCGGCATAAGCTTGTGCCTTATCTAGTGATTGGCAAACACCTAAATATTTTTGTTTTGATTTTGGGTCAACAAAACCATCAACCAATACTTGCTGCGCTTGTTTGGTTGCATAAGCTTGGGTCCAGTTATTTATTGACACATCATTGTTGCCAAATTCATTATTATATTGACCCAGAAAACCTCCGAATACACCTAAGTTATCATGGCGCCCATCAATAATAATACTGATATTATTTACTTTGTTGCTAGCAGTTTTACCCAGCTGATCAATATAATTTGTTAAATTATGTTCGCCAGAATAAATTTTGCTTGGATCGGGTTTTGTTGCGTAATCAGCAGTTGTCAGCGGCACTTTATTTACATTAGCTGCCAAAGTAAAATCTGTCGTTGTTAGTGATGCTTCGGTACCTATATTTGCTGGATCTGTTGCTGCCTTTGAAGAGTTTTCATAAACCTCCATATCTGTACCATAGATATAAAGCTGATTTATACCTGTCATTTGTGTAGCCTTAGCTCCAGCAGCTGTAGCTACTTTTGAGTTAAAACCTAAAATCGATTGTGGAATAGTTTGATCCCAAGTTTCATGACACATGCCGAACGCACTGACTTTCTGTGCACCATCCGCATTAAGCGCTTTATTTAAATTATCAGGCATCATGCCCTTACCAGCACTGCAGTCATAAGTTAAATCATATGTATAAGCAGAGTTCATTTTGGTTGGGTAGTTATTGGCATTAGTGGTAGCCAATGAAACTGCTGATAAACCTATGCCTGTTAAGGCAACGGCAATAGACACTTTTGCTTTTGAAATCATATTAAAGTTTCCTGTTTTATGCAGAGATGTGGCTATGATTATAGCGCAACCACCTTAAGGAAAAATTAATACTCAACAAAGGTTTAAAAAGAGGCAACTGCAATTAATTGATTTTGCTTGGCTTTACGGATTTGAGTATAGTGCCACCAAGGCTTAGCCGGCTTATCTTTTGCCTGATCGATTGCGCAGGCAAACACATCCCACACGCAAGGATCATGGGGCTTGCCAGTGATTAGCTGGATTCTGTCATATAACTCATCTGCATTGGATGCAGCCAATTGTTCTAATGTCGTGATGCCTAGTAATTCGAAATCTTTGCAAAAAGCAGGGCCTACCCATTTGAGTTTTAGAAAAGGATTAGGGCGTGTCATGTTTATATTCCCCCTCTCCGGCTCGCTACGCTTGCCGACTCTCCCACCAGGGGCGAGTAGTGGTTAAGTAGTCAACCAAAGATTTCGACCCTCCCAAAGCGGAGGGTGAACAAATATTAATTTACCCAAAAGGTACATAAGGTAAATCTAAGTCACGCGCCACAACTTCACAAGCAATAGCACCTTTATAAACATTTAAGCCTGCAGCTAAATGCGCATTATCCGCCATAGCTTGCTCAGCACCTTTTCCAGCAATCGCTAGAATAAATGGCAAAGTTGCATTATTTAAAGCACAAGCTGCAGTACGCGGCACCGCACCTGGCATGTTGGTTACACAATAATGCACAACGCCATCAACAATATAAGTTGGATCTTGATGTGTGGTTGGGCGAGATGTTTCAAAGCAACCACCTTGATCAATCGCCACATCAACCATCACAGAACCTGGTTGCATTTTTTTGACTAAGTCTTTACTAACCAACTTAGGCGCACTGCCACCTGGTAATAAAACAGCACCAATCACCAAATCAGCTTCTGCAACATAACGTTCAATCGCGGCTTTAGTGGAGTAAATGGTATTTAAACGTGAACCAAATTCAAAATCCAGCTCTTGTAGGCGCTGTAAAGACATATCTAACACCGTTACTTGCGCTTCTTTACCCATTGCCATACGTGCAGCATTCGTTCCTACAACGCCACCACCAATAACAACCACTTTACCCGTAGGCACGCCAGGTACGCCGCCCAATAAAATACCACTGCCGCCATTTGTTTTTTCTAAACAACGCGCACCAGCTTGGATAGATAGACGGCCAGCAACCTGACTCATTGGCGCTAATAAGGGTAAACCGCCATGCGAATCTGTCACTGTTTCATAGGCAATAGCAATACAGCCACTTTCAACCAATGCTTTAGCGAGTTCTGCTTCGGCTGCTAAATGTAGATAGGTAAATATAATTTGATTTGGGCGGATTAATTTAAATTCTGCTTGCTGTGGCTCTTTTACTTTAACAATCATTTCAGCCTGCGCAAAAACCTCTTCAGCTGTATCGACAATAGATGCGCCAGCTGCTTGATAGGCTTCATCTGTAAAACCAACACCAACACCTGCATTTTTTTCAATAAGCACTGTATGGCCACGGCTTACACACTCCATCACACTAGATGGAATCATACCTACACGATACTCTTCATTTTTAATTTCTTTAGGTACACCAATTATCATATGAGCACTCCTTAAGCGATTTAGCTTGATATGGTTTTAATAGCGTGCCAACACTAACATTATTGCCTTGTTGTGACAACCAATATTCAAAAATGTATCATAGCTATTGATTAATTTACAGGCAACCCTATGTTATAATCATAAATAAATAGCGAAACAAGGGACCGCACGTGTCACAAGAACATCTTCCACAAACCAGTACTTTGCGCCTATCAGCCTATACCTGGAATAAGGACGATTACCAGCTAATCACGCATAATCTTAACTGGTCTCTAAAAGCAACGGAGGTGTTTACTCAACACAATACAGCCCCTAGCAGCGCAAGTAGCCAAGAGGCACAGCCTGAGTTTTGTTTGGCTGCCGGCGTTTATACGCTTGAAATTTTTTGTGAGCTTGGTGAGAAGACTGTCGATGATGTCGTACTGCACCCCGGCGCCATTGTTGATGAGGTGGTTTATTTTGGCAAAATTGGCATGGATGATCGTGAAGAAAATTATGACTTGAGCGATGATAACAGTTTTGATCGCTCTTCTGAGTATTTACGTCGATTGGATGAAAGAGATGGCCAGAGGCAATTTGCCGCACATGCTGATGCTTTACGTAATCCAGATATTATGCCAGAAGCTGAGCCGGGGCATGAATATGACCAAAGCATGGAAGCACAAAGCCAGTTCAAATCACACCCAATTCTTTCTAAGGCCAAACAATTTGACGGTGTAGGTATTGATAGTAATCGTGACACTTCCAGGAACCAGCACGCAGCTGAAGCAACATTACAACCAGATTTAGCACCAGGCGCCAAACCATCGGCTTCACCTTCATCACCCACACCATCACCTTATCATTAACAGGATTTTGAATGTCACTAGATGCCCTGACCAAAGCTATTTTAGATCAAAACATTCCAGCCGTGGAACACTGTCTAAAAGCACCTATTAATATTAATGATCGTGATGCTTATGGGTACACACCTTTAATTGAAGCAGCTATTGTTAATAATGAGGCCATTGCAGAGCTGCTATTACAAAATGGCGCCAACCCAAACTTACAAGATATGACGGGCGCCACTGCATTACACTGGGCGACAGAAAATAATAACTTGGCTTTAGCCACATTATTATTACAACATAAAGCAGATCCTAATAAATATACCACTGCTAGCGAATCACCCTTAGTCGTGCCGTTCTTGCGCCATCAAACCAATATGACACACTTGATTACCCGCAATGGTGGCTCATTGCGCTTTGCCAAAGATTACATTAATGCCAAATTATTAGGCCATCGTTTTTCATTAGTGGGATCTGTCGATATTGTTGATCCTAAAGGCTTATTTACCGAAGTCAATTTAGAAGGCTTTTATTTAGAGTTTAGCTTGCAAGTTATTTTAGATTCCTTAACCGCTTATATTAAAAACTTTGCCGCTAAAGATTTAGTAAATTACTTTGACTATTTGCAACAATTAATCGATGCTTTTACCGTGGCTTGCCAATTTGCGCATTATCAACAATACCGAATGGATATTGAATATTATGCTAAATCCATCCGCGCCCTCACCCAAAAGGATTTGGTCATTATTCCTGTGGCTTATGAAGGTCATGCAATTACACTCATTAAATTTCATAATTTATTAGTAATTTGCAATCGTCGCCGCGTCAATAATTTTGCCGATCAATTACCTATTTACCGGATGGAAGCACCCGACAATTTAGACTGGCCATTGCTAAAACACTTATTATTTGAACGTAACAGCGCTCAATTTATTGAAATGGAATTAATTCGCCATTTACAATGCACACCGATTAGTCGCCTTATGATTAAGCGCCAAATTACCGGTAACTGCTCTTGGGCCAATGTAGAAGCTGCAGTGCCAGTAGGTTTATTTTTCTTAATGCATGATTGGAAACAACAGCCGCCACCGATTGTCAGCACCCAATCGAATGCATTAATGCTTTATCGTAATTGGGTAGAATGGGACAAAGATCGCTCTTTAGGCTATTTTATTCAATCATTTAATAATGGCACTGATGCTGAAAAAGCTTCTATTGCTTCATTACTAGCCGATATTTTATTTCAACGCTGCGGCGAGGATTATGCTATTGATCGAAAGCGAGCCAGACGTATTGTCAAATTACTTAAAACCCCAGAATTAGAATATATTTTGGAAACCTATGTTAAGCACTATCAGCAAGAGAACCCTTCGAAAGGCGGCACCAACCTAAAAAGGTTACTGAAGACCTTAGAAGACCCATTTGCCTAATGATCAGCCAAGGTTGTATCTGCACAAAAAAAAGCTATACTATAAATACTGGATACCAAACAAGGAATGCTTATGTTGCGCGTGAAGAACTTTAAACGCCTTACCACACTTATATCAGTCTGTGCTTTACCATTACTACTAAGTCATTGTGCCCGCAACCCTGTTCCCATGCTAACAAACAAAAGTAAGGCTAGCATTGCCAAAGTTAATACATCACAAGTAGATCGAATTGTCTTAAACGGCCATATGCATATTAACCTCAATACCAAATTGCATCACCCTGAACTCACCTTTAGAATTCCACATGCACACACCGTTTATGCTAACATCCACATTAAACATCATACGTTATACATTAATAACCGCTTAAACAATAACATGCCTAACCATTATAATTTAACTGTAGGCAAGCATGTGCGACTATTAGAATTGCATGGTAATGTATCCGTAACAGCGCATCATTTAGATACTAAAGAACTCACTATCATTGATGCAAGCGGCGGCCGCGTTAATCTTGACGGACAAATTGATGCACAACGTATTTATGCCAGCCAACATAGCCGCTTAGCTGTCGCTTGGGTCAATAGCCCTTTACTTGTTGTTTATGCCAATGATCATGCCCATTTAAAACTTGCCGGTGCGACTAAAGAGTTTTTCGTTCACCAGACTGATCAAGCACTTTTAAACGCACAATTTTTACGAGCAAATACAGTTACCATTAGCAGCAATGGACAAAGCATTGCAAGATTAATGCCTTTAAATAGCTTCCAAGGCTTTGCTCATCAAGATAGCACGATCTATTTGTATCATCGCCCTACACACCAAAATAAACACACATGGGCTAGAGCAAATATATTTATGAAGTCTTTCCGCCCATAGTAATGACTGGTTACCAACTTGGCTGAATCATAATTAACAAAACTTTGTTTTTGACCTCTTTTCTATGCCGCTGAAACAGCAAGCCAATTATGGGGATATGCCTTAAAACCGGCACCCCTTCTCTTTGATCGCTTGTTTGCTTTTCAATAATGCCACCAAGCAACAATGTATTACCTTTGTTGATAACAGCTGATGTCGCCAATTGTTCTGTACTAATAATTGGAACACCATTCACCGTTGCTGCTGTCACTTTATCTTGATGCACTTGAATTTTCAGGCGCACTGTTTTTGATGAAGTTATTTGCGGAGTTACCGCTAATTGCATGACAGCTTTTTTAAATGAAATACTGGTGCCGCCACTTAAAGCACCCTGTTGGTAAGGCACCTCCTCACCAGACTCAATATTTGCAGACACACCGTCACTAGTTAATAAACTTGGATTAGCAATGACTTTAGCATGACCATTTTGAACCAATGCATGCAACTGAATACTTAAAAGTTGCTGCGCATAAAGGCTGCCTAAAACAATTTTTAATCCATTCTTGCTTAAATCACCTGATCCAGAATCTGAAGCTTGCTGATCACTTTTACTGGAAATATTCGATAACAAATTAGCCCCCAAATCATGCAAATCATTTTTATCAATACTAATGATTTTTGCATGTATTTTAATTTGTGTTGGCGGGTGATTAATCTGAGAAAGTAATTTCTCTAATTTTTTTCGATGCAACAGATCATCACAAATAATTAAATCGTGCTTATTTAGCAGCCATTGCGTGCTACCTTCAGCCGATACCCACAATTGGTGTTTATTATAGATAATATCCTGCAGGTCTTTTGCATCTACATACATTAAATGGACAAGATCACAATGCATTATATTATTCATATTTTTAGGGTTAGCCATATTCTTTTTAGCATAGGCTGGCCAAGATAATAATTTAGGCGCCGCTTGCGCCAATGTCAACATTGAAATTATTACTACTAATAAGATTATTTTTACTTTATGAATCATCTTCTACCTGCACTAGTTGTAACTGCATGATGTTATTTTTTATTTGCATACTCACTGGTGTCATTAATGATTTTTTAAAGGAGCCGCTTAACAACCAATACAAATAGTTTTGCATCGTTATTTTCATATGAATATTTACATCATTTTTCTTATGCTGCACTTCTATTATTTTTCCAGCATATTGTCTTAAACTGGCTATTAACATTACATCTTCAGCAGCATTAGCTACTTGATTACCGCCATTCAAAACCCTTTTATTTTTCAGCCATTGTTTATTAATGTTTTCTCTTATTTTATACACCTTAAACTGTTCATTAATATTGTTTTGCATTATTTGCAATTGAACATGCCATCTTTTTATCAGAATGACCTGGTATATAGCGATGATATACGGCACGATACATAGCAAGAACAAAATAACTAACATATTTTTTTTCATATCTGCTCCACCCCCTTATAACTCACCTTCCAATATTGATCATGATCAATCGATATAATAGCTACCTGGTGGATAATATCCTCCTGTTTCAACCAGCCTTTAAATAGCCGAGCTTGATCCATGCTTTGGAATTGCATGCCCCATTCTAATTGCGCTTGTTTTGTTTTTGGGTGATAGATAATAGATAGTCTTGACCAGTTAGATACACCATTCGGCTGACATAACCAAAGATCACACATTTTTTTAAACCATAATAAACAACGAATCCGCTGGTTTTGTTTGCCAACTAGATCTTGGTAATGAATTTGAGAAACCAATAATGGGCTCTTATCTATTAAAACTTTTATTTGCATTAATTGCTGTTTAGCCAAGCCAAATATTTGCTTAGATGACTGCATTTCATTAAACAAAAATACATTTATTTTTATGACCAAAAAACTAAATATAAATAAAATAAAAACCAAAACCCGCAAACAAAACAACTTAACGCTGCTTTTCTTATAAAAATTAATAAGTTTCATGACTACTAACAACTTGCCATGCGACCTGACTATGCTCTTTTAAAAAATCATTTGCCTCATCTGAACAATAATATTTAATGCTTTCAATGTTACATATGCGTGATTCAATAATTCCTAACTGCTGCTTTAACCAAAAGTGGTCACTGGCATGCAAAGACCTATCTATATGCACCCACTGTTTTTTGCTATAAACAACCAGCATTAAACTTGCCTCATATCGTCCACAAAAAATAAAATCCTTTTTATCTGTAAAACCCATTAAAGCATGCTGCCAATAACTCAATAAACGACACACCACTTTTTTATTTTGCCTTAAACGATGCATAGCCTTTTCAATTAGGTGCTTATTCATAGCCATCAACCAAACAGCATCATTTGTTTTAGTTTTCTGATTAACCAAGCATATGGATTGATAAGTATAATTATCTTGATCTAAACCTAGTAAATCAGCTTGGTTATTTTTGATGTATTGCTTACTTTCTTTTGCCGACAATCCTTTTGGCAACTCCACTCGCACCTGCTTAATACCCTGTGGGGCAATCACACCATCAACAATTTGATATCGCCAGACAAACTGCTTTAAAGATAAGTAAAGGCACTTCAATACTATTGATTTGTTGTCTTGCCAACTAATACAATCTTGCAAAATGACCCCCTTGCTACAAAACTTGGGTGTATTTTGCCACTGTATCACTCACACTAATACCGTATTATTTACGTATACCACTCACATTTAGTGTGATTTATACGTATTCTTAAGCAAATGAATTGCCCAGAAGATAACACTCGCGTATGATAGAACCTATGCGTATTCTCCCACTTTTTAAACGCCTTGGCTTAGGCATCGCTAGTACAGTGCTAACACTGAGCATCTTTGCGTTTATGGCTATTATGGTGCTTGCAGCCACATTACCTAATGTCTCAACATTAAAAGATGCCCACATGCAAGTGCCGATGAAAATCTATTCTGCTGATGGGCAATTGATGGGGGAATTTGGCATTAAGAAACGAACCCCTGTGCCATTCAAACAAATTCCACCATTGTTAGTGCACGCTGTATTAGCGACTGAAGATTCACGCTATTATCACCATTCTGGTATTGATATCATAGCGATTGCTCGCGCTGCCAAAGCTGTAATTCAAAGTGGAAAAAAAGTTGAAGGCGCTAGCACCATATCTATGCAGGTGGCGCGTAATTTCTTTTTAAATAGACAAAAAACTTATGGCCGTAAAATTCGCGAAATGATTCTAGCCATGAAAATTGACCATGAGTTTTCTAAAGATAAAATTCTTAATATTTATTTGAATAAAATATACTTAGGCTCACGCGCTTATGGTGTGGCTGCGGCTGCCCAAGTTTATTATGGCAAAACACTGGATCAACTAACATTACCGCAAATGGCGATGATTGCAGGTTTACCACAAGCACCTTCTGCTCACAACCCTCTGGCGCACCCCAAACCTGCAAAAGTGCGACGCGATCACGTTTTAAAACGTATGTTTACTTTGCATTATATTACAAAGCCACAATACCAAGCGGCGATTCAAGCCCCAGTTACTGCAAGCTATCATGGTGAAAAAATTGAATTAAACGCCCCTTATGCAACTGAAATGATTCGCAAACAGTTATATGCTCAATATGGCGATGCTGCGTATGAAAATGGCTTTATCGTTCACAGCACCATTAACAGCACTTACCAACTAGCAGCACAAAAAAGTTTAGACCTAGGCGCGATTGCCTATTCAAAACGACATGGCTTTTTAAAACCGCAAATCTCTCTAGGCATTTATACCGCTGATCAACTACAAACTTGGACAACTTACTTAAAACAGTTAATAGCCTTACCCAGCATTCAAGCTGCTGCGGTGACCGATATAGAAATGAATAGCATTCAAGTTTTATTAGCCAATGGCTCGATCGTAGACATTCCGTGGAACGGCTTAAGCTGGGCCAAACCTTATCGCCCTAAAAAAACACTACCCGGCCTTACACCTAAAACAGCTTTTGATATTGTAAACCCTGGTGATGTGGTTTACGTTTCACAACTAGCCTCAGGCGAATGGACCTTAAGCCAAATGCCACAAGTTCAAGGTGCAGTACTATCTATCAACCCACATGATGGCTCAATTGAAGCAATCGTTGGTGGATTAAGCTATGCCTTAAGTCATTTTAATCGCGCGACGCAAGCGGTTCGCCAAGCCGGCTCTAGCTTCAAACCCTTTATTTATTCAGCAGCTTTAGCTAAAGGCAAAACATTAGCGACTATGATCAATGATGCACCGCTAGTTATTGCTGATAGTGGTGAGAATGAATACTGGCGTCCACGCAATGATACGCATTTATTTTATGGAATGACCAGCGTGCGTGAAGCGTTAATTGAATCGCGCAATGTTGTTTCCGTAAGGTTATTACAAGCCATTGGCATACCTTATGCACTACAATATTTAATTCACTTTGGTTTTGACATTAAAGCATTGCCGCATTCTTTATCCCTTGCTTTAGGTTCTGGTGGCGTAACACCTTTATCTTTAGCTAAGGGCTATACTGTTTTTGCGAATACTGGTTATTTAACCAAACCACATTTAATTGATTCCGTTACTAATGAACAAGGGCAAACTGTTATTAAAAACAACTACCCAGTTGCACCTGATCCTAGCATACAAAACCCAAACTGCTCTGGTGCTGCCGATGACAACTGCATTGCCACAACAACGCCTACTGATCAAGCCATTGCACCCAGAACTATTACACCACAAATTTCTTATTTAATGACTAGCGCTATGCAAGACGTTATTCAAAAAGGAACTGGCCGCCGAGCTCGCTCCCTAAACCGACATGATTTAGCTGGAAAAACAGGAACAACGAGCAATCAAGTTGACGCTTGGTTTTCAGGATTTAATTCACAAATTGAAACAACTGTATGGCTTGGTTTCGATAACAACCAAAGATCTTTGCATGAATACGCTGATAGAAGCGCACTACCTATTTGGATTAATTACATGCGCACTGTTTTAAAAGGCATGCCAGAAAGCACAGCGCCAACACCAGCCAACATTGTAAGCGTTCGCATAGATCCTAACACCGGTTTATTAGCACCTAATAATTTTGACCAAGCTACGTTTGAACTTTTTAGAAAACAATATGCACCGACGAATTATACCCATGTCTCAACGGCCAGCGCAGTGAACACCACGAGCACCCAATCAAACTCAAACAAACAAACTGCTGAAAACAATAACTCCCAACAAACACCACTATTTTAGCAAAAATACTATAGCCATGTTTAATCAAATCCTTTGCTGTAGAAATCGCTATTACGTTTACGGTGTACTTTTGGTACGGAAAAAAGCATGTATAATTCTTGCGCCAAAGATACCTGCGCTTTACTATACAGGCAATTGCACTCATAAAGACAGATACAAGTATGCCAGAACTTTCAGCCCCTCAACAAAAAATAATAAAAAATTACTTCAATGCCCTGAACAAAACACCCAAGGAAAGCATAAGTCAAAAGCAAGCCCCAACTTTTTTTTCAAAGTTGCTTAGAGGCTTATTTAATCTTCCATATGAAGAAGCAGAGGCAATCACAACCTACTTTCTGCTTGATCAAAAATCTACTGTCGAAGCAATGACACAACACCCTAAACGTGTTTTATTAGAAAATGGTGTATTGATGGCCTGCTTCTTCCTAACCTGGCTAAGCACACCAACCGGCAACTGGCAAATAATACGCCTGGGTGCAACACAAGGGTTCCTGGCACCCACATCAGCAACGGATTTCACCGAGCAACACAGTGTCATTGCAAACCACTTTGCTACGCACCTTACTAATATGACCTATCGATCAAAAACAGATACACGCGCCAATCAAGAAGCATGGGCATTTATACGTAAAACACTGGCTGATACCATCAAATACACCTTTTGCCAAGGCGCTTATAATAACACCTTAAATGCCATGATGATGCTCAATATTTACAGAAAACCTGACAAATCTGAGGGCATAGGCAAGCCAACCATCGCATTGCCGGACCTGTCCCGAAGCAGCACTACCCCACATAATTTTATCGAACTAAACCCAGCTGCAGGCAAGCTCAAAAAACTAATCAAAAACGAAGCACTACTCTCTAAGCAACAATTCAAGTTGATGATTTACGAGCGCAGCAACCGATACACTGAACAGCATTTTCCCTGCTTTCACATTATCACGCTCTTATATAGCCTCCTTTTTACAACCATGTGCATCCTGACCGGTTATAGCATGCTCAGCAGTGAAGCAGACCTGAACCCTGCACATACATTTGCATCATCCTTTGGTATATGGCTTATCTATACCCTCGCTGTCACAGGATTCACTCAGTCTTTTTCGAACATATTTACAGACCTGCCAGGCCAAATCACTAAACAACTAGCACTCACCATTGACACCGAAGCACTCAAACACGAGTTTCGCACTTGAGAAAAATTAGTTAGAATATACCTGTTTTTAAACAGCAGGATTTAAAAGGATGTCAAAGCACAAGTGCAGTAAGGAAATTTATAAAAGTTTCTTGCAAGCCACCAGTG
>Ga0213839_1000240_pt1 | contig 99928 bp, 94 predicted proteins | sample SWPATP21_FD_160075 | JGI IMG/M metagenome (GOLD analysis project Ga0213839, IMG submission 160075) | Coastal seawater microbial communities from Marineland, Florida, United States - SWPA TP2 #1 | ecosystem: Environmental > Aquatic > Marine > Coastal | place: USA: Florida | collected 2016-08-14
CGTCAGGTAACGCACCTGATCCAAAAGGTTCGTTTTCGAACGGCCCCCAGACGTGCGGTTACCTGACTCCTTCATCAAAGACTAAACCTATTTGAAGTATCCGTTAAGATACAACCCCCAGCGGATTGCGTGTCGCAACCGGGGGGCGTGAAGAATAATGCTCACTGCTCTTGCTGAAAAACATGCATCAGGGTGATGTAATCTTTCGTCATTTGCAGAGAACGATGCGGGTATGACAAATAAGCTCGTAACCGCCCTCCTGGTCCGATCACCATGATGGATGCTGTATGCGTCACCGTGTAGTGCTTACTCTTACCAGCTGTGATTTTTGCATAAGACACATGCATTGCTTGAGCAAACTCAGCTGTTTCTTTTTTAGGAGCTCGAATCCCAATAAAAGCTGGATTAAAGGATGACACGTAGGATTTCATCCGAGCAGCCGTATCTCGTTCGGGGTCCACAGAGACCATCACGACTTGAGGCACTAACGCTTTAGGCAAGCGTTTCGACAAAGTGGTGACTGTTTTGTTAAGTTCCGCTAATGTGGTTGGGCATACATAAGGGCAATTTGAAAACCCAAAAAACAACAATGTCCACTTCGAATCCAAGTACCGCCTTGTGAAAGGCTTACCATTCCCTTGAGTGAAACTAAAGTCAGGAATAAACTGAGGCTCTTTTAAAATCGAACCTTTAATCTTTGTTGCTTGCGTCGAGGCAAACAAGGTTGTTTTGTGTTGACCGGTCATCACGCGGTACACAGCGAACAAACCAATCACTGCACAAATCAAAATAATTAACACAGCTGCGCGCCTATTTTTTGCTTTCATTTGAGTCATAACATCTCTCCTTTAACGCATACCCGAAGGCCACACGGAATAAAACCAGTAATGATCTACCATCAATCCTAGAAACAAGAACATCAGGTAAGAAATCGAAAACCGAAACACACGCATCGGTAAGCTGGGATCGTCAGATTGCTTTAAACGAATCACATACCAAAGAAACATCACGTTGAGCACCAACGCTATCACAGTATAAATCCAACCTGACATATTGATATAAATGGGGATCAAAGTAACCAACACTAACAATAGGGTGTATTGTAAGATGGCTGTTTTCGTGTAAGGAATACCATACATCACAGGTAACATGGGCAACCTAGCTTTACGATACTCTTCTATTCTTGCAATAGCTAAAGCCCAAAAGTGAGGCGGAGTCCAAACAAATATGATTAACAACAAGGCCCAAGCACCTGGGTCTATTTGCCCTGTCACTGCCACCCAACCTAGCATGGGGGGTGCCGCACCAGCTACGCCACCAATCACAATGTTTTGTGGTGTCGCATGCTTTAAGTAAAATGAATAAATCCCTGCATAACCCACAATGGAGCACAAGGTCAATACGGCCATCAAGGTGTTAATTGTAAAAAACAACAATAGTAATGATGCAGCGGCTGTGATCAAGCTAAACCAAACCCCCGCACGAGCACTCACTCGCCCTTTGGCAACAGGCCTTGCATGCGTTCTCAACATCTTTTGGTCGATGTAACGATCTGCGACATGATTAAGTGCAGCTGCAGACGAAGCAGCCAACGCAATACCAACGTTCCCCCAAATCAAAATTCGCCATGGGACCCAAGATGGTGATGCCAAACACATACCTATTAGGCTTGTTAGCAACATGAGCAACACCACACGTGGCTTACACATCTCGTAGAAATCACGCCATGATGCGCGCTCTGTTAGACTTGCTTCACTACTCATGTTAGTCCTGATTCCCGCGATTCACCCACAATACATGCTTTAGATCCTGAAACACATCCATTGCAGGATCATGCTTGGAGTACGCCATCATCAAATAGCCGCGTGGATCTATCAAATAGACCTGTGATCCTGCTTCACTCACTTGCAATGACTTAGGAAGCAACGATAACCAAGTCTGTTGCTCAGCCCTTGTCATTCTCAATATGATCGGCTTCATGCTAGCAGGTAAATCATGCGTGCATTGTGCTGGCATCATAAGCACCACATCCGTGTGCGCCCATGCATGCTTGATCGCTCGTCGTATTTGGTTCAAATGAAAGATACTTTTCTGACAATCCACATCGCAACAATCCTGAGTCATATAAACGATATGCCACCGTTTTGGCAAGGAACCCAATTGAAAGACTTTTCCTTCTTGCATAGCAGTAAATGAGCGCACAGAAACGGGCTGCATCAAATGCCCTTTTGCATTTTTAGACCAGTGTTTTGAGGCGGGCCAATTGATTAACATGTGCGAAAACCATAAAGGCGCGACACAAATGACTAAGATCAGAACCACAATGCCTATGTGTCGCCAGCGATGCCAAACACCCATCTCTCACCCCTTTCTCCATGCTTTTATCCAGATCAACGCAGCCCCTAACAGTAACCCAGCCGCGAAGATCAACCACTGTATCATATATGACAGATGCCGCGAAGCGGGGAATGATACCAGGGTCCAATTCAGGGCATACCCCAGTGACTGAGGCGATTGCAAGCGCACTGTATAAGGTATCAAGGGGACCCCTAGGCGCTTAGAAAGCAAGGATAAATCCAGAACTTGCACTTTTTGAGGCCATTTTTTGCCCTCCAAAAAGGCCTGACCCACAACAAAATGGCGCGTTGATGGGTAAAAGACATACCCCTCCACCGCGGCCTCCTTCACTGACACCTTAATGGATGGTGCCTGATAGGATCGATTAGCCGGAACCCAACCCCTGTCGATCAATACCCACTGATGGCTCTGCTTTAGCTGAAAGGGAGTCAACACATCAAAACCATATCGACCTCCTCGCATTTGATTAGCTAGAAGAAACTGCTTTTTAGTCAATGGGTTGCCCTCTATTTTGAGCTTATGGAAAGGCGCCAAATGAGCTGGCAAACGCGTGTAAGCTGAGGGTGTTCGCTGTTTTTCCGCGAGTAATGCTGATGCGATCCCTTTTTTCTCTAACCAGCGACTGTGCTGCCAAGCACTCAAACGCAAGCACACAATGGCCAGAACACACAGTATTACGATTAAACCGATACTTCCCCAAGAGATTCGCCTCATCGTGCATCACCTTTCAAAACTCGACGAGCCCTAGTCTATTGGCAAGCGTTGACGGATGCAATCACACCCGATTTGCATTACCATGGCAAACTCTTTAAGACACTTGAGGGCACCGATGCCAAAACACATTCTCACTTCCGAATCCGTGAGCGAAGGTCACCCCGATAAAATCGCGGACCAAATCTCAGACGCTATTCTTGATGCTATCCTAGAGCAAGATCCCCATGCTCGCGTCGCCTGTGAAACCCTAGTCAAAACGGGCATGGTCATGTTGGCTGGTGAAATCACCACAAACGCCTGGGTAGACGCTGAAGCCATTGCTCGAAAAACCATCTGTGACATTGGCTACGATCACTCTGAACTTGGCTTTGACGGACACACTTGCGCTGTCATCACAGCTATCGGTAAACAATCGAATGATATCGCGCAAGGTGTGGATAAACGCGAAGACCAACAGCTGGGTGCGGGCGACCAAGGCATGATGTTTGGTTATGCCACCAACGAAACAGACGTGCTTATGCCAGCACCTATCACCTATTCGCACCGCCTCATGAAAAAACAAGCAGAGCTACGCCATAACAAAACACTTCCGTGGTTAGGGCCTGATGCCAAAGCGCAATTATCCTTTGTGTATGACAATGGCAAACCTGTTGGGATTGACTGTGTGGTGCTTTCCACCCAACATGACGATGATGTCAGTAACAAAACCATCCAAGAAGCCGTCATGGAATGCATTCTTAAACCTGTCATCCCACCGGCATGGCTCAATCAAGCAAACAACATCCTCATTAACCCAACCGGTCGTTTTGTTGTCGGCGGCCCAGTAGGCGACTGTGGCTTAACGGGACGAAAAATCATTGTGGACACTTACGGTGGTCTCGCACACCATGGTGGCGGAGCGTTCTCCGGAAAAGATCCCTCTAAAGTGGATCGCACTGGCGCCTATGCCGCTCGCTATGTGGCCAAAAACATCGTGGCCAGTGGGCTCGCAGAACGCTGTGAAGTGCAAATTTCATACGCCATTGGTGTAGCAGAACCAACATCCATTAACGTCAACACCTTTGGAACAGGTCAATGCAGCGACGATCTCCTCTGCCGCTTGATTCAAACACATGTGGACTTACGCCCTGGTATGATCATCAAACAGTTGGACCTTCTTAAGCCAATTTACCAAAAAACGGCCAGCTATGGTCACTTTGGACGCAATGATGTCGAATTTTCCTGGGAAAAACTCGATCTTGTGCCTATGCTAAAAGAAGCTTACCAAACGGAATGCGTCGCCTAACAAGGAGGAAAAGCATGAAAGGAACACTGGCCCGCTGGGCATGCTTGAGTGCCGCTGGATTTGTGCTCATCACAGGCTGTCATCATCAGGTCAAGCCTGTTGCTGCTAGTCAGCTCGATACCGATTGCTTTTCAACCTGCGTCGCTGAAATGTCCCAATGTCACCTAGCCTGTAAAGCCGCGAATGAAGAGTGCATGGGTAACGCCCGATACGTGGCAGCTATTAAAGTATTAAGCTTGAAACGCTATCGCATCAACGCCACAGCTACCATCAAGGATGTGATCAATACAAAACCTTGTCAAACCGACTGCGGCTGCATCAAATCACGCAGCATGTGCCAGCAGCTCTGTTTAGGTAAAGCCACTGCTCCTGTACAGTAAGCAAAAACCCTATTCTCCGCCTCCGCCTGCTGCTGCACCAATATTTGTTTCCATTTTAATGCCTCTGGCTTTCTCTTGGGCAGGAGGCCTAGCTCCCCACAAAGAATATCTCAGCTGAGAAAGAGATGCTTCGCTTAAATTCATACTCTCTTCTTGTGCACATAGCTCTACCACATTCTTAGCTATACAAGCATCAATATCTTGACCGTTTGAATTCTGCTTATAATGCGGAATCACAGAAGCGACCAGAGTAGAAAAACTCTTACATGACATAAGAGGAACGAACTCTAAATACGGCATGATTCTTTTTTCTACCTCTAACACAAGATCAAACGACCCTGCTTTTTCAAGCAAGAAAGCACACGCAGATAATGCATAACCTCGATACATGGCGTTCGGGAAATCATTTAAAATCCTTGAAAAGTGTTGCCTAGCATCAAGTAAGGTATCGTGTGTCCAGTTTGATTTTTTCACATTGATCTCACAAACCTCCATGACGTTTAACAGCCAGATCAACAAAGCATTCGTGGAAATGTTGTCATTGGATCCTTTAAGAAAATCAGAGAGCAAGGACATTCCAAAGAAACCTTGAACGTTATTCTTATTAGGATCAAGATCTGTCACGTATGATTGATACGTTGAAAACGCTTCTTTAAAATTTGTCTTCTCGACGCCCTTACACGCAACTGTGAACAATCCATCCACTAGCTCCAACGCATACGTCTTAAGCTCTTCAATTTCTTTCAGTGGCTTAACAGGAACTAATTCTGAAATGATTTCAGATTTTGTCTTAACCTTTTCAGCAACGAGCATAACATCACTTTGATGCAACTCACTCAGAGCACGATGCATCAGAATGTACTCCTTTAAACACTCTGAAACCTTCTTTGCCCGAATACACTTTCTGCTTTTCTTAGGAGAATTGAAATCCGCCAAATGAACTTCTGCTTTTTGAGTAAATGCTTCTAACTGCCCTTCACCCAAGCCTTGATTCAATTGAAACGCTAATTCAAGCAACTCCTTACATAAGTCTCTTGACTCAGGGGAGCTTGTAACCGCCAACTTTATCAAAAGGGGCTGCCTATACTTATTGATCGCCAACACGTGCTGAGTCAATGGATGATAGCCCTCCTTGCTCAATTCCGTGTATAACGACTGACATATACGATGCATTTCGGAGCCAATCTCTGGGCCAGCCCATTGCATCAACTTTCTTTTGATATATGAATCATTTTCCCTGCCGCTCTGCTTTGACATGCGTCACCTCTGCTCTGTTGAAATTAGACAAGTACACATTACCAAAGCGGCATAAAAAAGTAAACTATTGAAAATATCTATTATTTTCCTCTGGATCATAAGGGGGCAGCTGACCCTTCTTTAGGGCTCATTCTAGTCGCACCTGAGCTTTGTGTCGCTAACATCGAACACTCCAGCAAAGGATTCCTTGGTCGCCTTACGCTTTCGCCCTGCTCTAAGAGAGTCACTCCACACTGATACATCTCTTGGCTCATGCCTTTTGGTAACTTATGCCCATCAAAGACAGCAAAAAACTCTTCCATCTCTTCACGAAAAGACATTGCTTTTTGAACACACTCTTCATCTGAAAGCGCACAATCCAGAAGAGCATTCAAGAGCTTTGACATATCAGCATCCATTAATACCCAATCTAGACTCAAATGAGCGACACCTATCAACGCAGACTTTAGTCTCGAACAATCTCTTTCTTGCTGTAAGAAAGGGACCAACGCATTGAGTATGCTTGGCACTGTACAAGGAGAACAAGCTAAGGTATCGACGACTGTCTTAAAAAATGGCAAGCACCCTTCTGCTTTCAATAAGCCCCAACCGCCCTGGATCAACGTAGTTAACGCATGAAACATGGATGCACATAGCCTGTTATCTGAGGAAATTTTTACAATTTTCTTATGCATAGGGAGAACAGCAATATCATATAGCAGGTCACTCCTCTCGCGTTCACTACCTAAATAATCCTCGTAACTTTTAAGCGCCTTTTCAGACAATTGACGCTTGCCTCCTAAGCATTGGGTGATCACTCTTATTTTACTTTCTGTATCTTTGATGGTTTTGAAAGGGTCCATTGCTGCTTCCCCGTTCAAATTAACAAGCTTGGCTGAACCGTTTCGAAGCGATTGAGCTTGGAACCCTAACAAAGAACATTGCGTTTCAGATGCCACAAAATGAAAGATCAACATTTTTTCAAAGATTTCTAGTAACCTATCACTCTTTTTCTTTTCTCTAAATTTTTGACGCTTTCTGTCAGGAAATGTCGTTATTAGTTTTCGAGCGTAGGTCTTAATGGTTTCTACCTTCTCTAACCCCTCCCTACGATTTAAATAAAACATATGCTCACAGACAACATAAAAAAACGCAACTTCTAGTTTCACCGGTTTTGGGAACGAGGCGCTAAAATAGTCAAAACCACCCACAAAATCTGATAAGCCTTCTGGGTATGTCACTGCCTGTGTCCGTCTTTCTAAAATCTGGATAACCCTCACTAAATTACCTAGAAAAGGCTGCAAATCCAGTATGGGATCTGGTAGTGACACCTCTCTCTCGTGCGTCACTTGCTGGAGAGCTGCTTTAAACGCTTCTATGCCAGACTGAAGTGCCTTTCTACTCCTTTTTTCCTCGTCACATATCGCTGCTAATAACTCTGGACTATCAAATAGTAATACCCTTGACACAATGCCCCCAATAAAATGCACAACTGAACTGGCGGAATCCTAGCATACTACGCTATTAATTCAAAACTTAATGGGACATTCATTAGCGAAAAGCAATACTGATAGCATGCATCTTACTTGAGTCAATGACTGATTGTCCTTTTACTGCTGGATTCGCGCTAATTTTTGGTGCGTTAAACCTCATCCATCTATGTTTTCCTGCAGGATGATCGGGAGTCTGCGCTTTTTCTGCCTTAGCTATATACTCTTCTCGCATTTCTGTCTGACGAGATAAAACAGAACACCAATGCAACACAGACCATCCACTATAACCTGCCTTTAAGTCCTCTAACACAGCCATCAAAATAGAACCTACATGAATATGGGTATACACCGCGCTAGGTATCTCAGACAGACCCTTCATGGCAATCACATACTGATCCATCGTTGTGTTTTTCTCTCTAGTTCGCTCAAAAATCCCCAACAACTCTTTACGTTGATGTATATCTAACCCCTTAGCTATAGGTGATAATGACGCATAAAGTCGAATCAGCTGCTCTATGCTCGCTTTCTTTTGGAAAAACAATCTCACGATTTTAAGATTATAAACAAAGAACCACGCATCCCCTTGAGACATACCCCCAATCTGCTTGAACACATGTCTTATCTGCTTAAACTCATAGCCCTCTGGCGTGCTTGGCACTAAGCCTTCATGCATCCCCACTTGAACCAAATCCATCATCATTACCAATGCACCGGTGTTCTTTCCTGCTATTTCCTGAAAAGCACGACGCAAGGGAACAGCAGCAACCTGCTCAAAGAAAAGCCCTGTGGGATCCAATTTTTTTAAACAGCCATTAAATACTTGGGTTCCTAGCTTCAAAAGCGAACCTTTCTCTTCATTAGTCGATACTTCCAGCGTAGCAGTGTTCAACTGCCTAATATAGGTCTCTCCTCCTTGAATAGCCTCTTTCAGCCTAGCATCTAAGGCTTCTTCCTCTTCTGAAGCTTGCCAGTTTTGTCTAAACAACAAAGCGAGATCCGCCGCATGCTCACAGCGAGCTTCGTTCAGAAAGTAATGCATGATACAGCCTTTTTGAATAGCCAAAAAGGCATTATTTACCGCTTTAGTTGCTTGTAAATTCGCCGTCTCATAAGGCGTTAAGAGTTTTTGAACTGATTTTAGTAATGCTTCTCCCTGTTCTCGTCCCTCACCCAAATGCAATACAAACACCCGATCAATCACTTTATTTGCCAATGCTCGTATACTCTCGCGCCCCTCCTCCAAACTTGCCTTTCTCAAAGCAGCATATAGAGACTGTAACGATGCAATCAAGGATGATGCAGGCTCTGGCAACATACTACCGAGACTTTTCTTGGTTAATATATTGCGACCAATAGCAGCACACTGATTCCAATGCGCATCTAGCAAAGCGCCCTCAACAGTGCCATCTGCGTTAATATGTAGATTAAACCTTCTTCCTTGATTCTTAACCTTTTTAGCGCCTTTAGCGCCCTTCTTTTTCTTATTGCTCTTTTTTTTATTGTTGCTTCTCTTTTTAGGCATACCCCCACCCCCACACATGAATTACTGGCCTAAACTCTAACATAAACTTCGATTGTGTAAAAGATTTTTATATTTTCAGGGTCATTACTGCGTTTCTTTTAACGGTGTCTCGATAGTGCCATTTTATCAGCCACCTGGGCCAGCACCTCATTGGCCGTAGCATTGACTGTTTCAGCACCATGAGCTAACACCTCTTTCACATAAGCAGGCTTGGCTTCGAAAGCTGCGCGACGTTCACGCATGGGTTCTAACAACTCATTGATGACTGCGATCAAAGCTTTTTTACACGCCACATCGCCAATGGTCCCTGCACGATAACTCGCTTTAGCCTCTTCTACCCAAGCTTTATCAGGATTAAAGGTATCGTGGAAAATCCATAAGGGATTGTTTTCAACGGTGCCTGGGTCGGTCGCTTTTAAACGATTAGGGTCTGTGTACATGCCCATGATTTTTTTGGTCACGGTATCTGCATCATCACTCAGTAAAATAGCGTTGTTAAGCGACTTACTCATTTTAAGGAGCATGCCCTGCTCATTCGGAGCTCCAGTGCCCACCAAACGTTTCGTACGACCCAGTAGCGCTTCAGGCACAGGAAACAAACCACCAAGCGCTAATGCCTCTGAATCAGACGCATGCGAGTCAACACCACAAAACAATTGATTAAAGCGTCGCGCTACTTCACGGGTCATCTCTAAATGCGGCAATTGATCTTCACCAACCGGCACAACTTCCCCTTTCACCGCAAGAATATCCGCGACCTGCAACACGGGGTACAGCAAGAAACCAAAGGAATAACTGTCACCTAATTGCTTATCACGAATTTCATCTTTGATCGTTGGGTTGCGCATTAAACGCGAATAGGGAATTAACATACTAAACAACGATGCCAACTCAAAAATAGCTGGCACGTCAGACTCAACAAAGATCGTACTTTTTTCTGGATCAATCCCTGCAGCCAAATAATCCAAAGCAATAGCCTGAACACTGTCAGCAATCTCTTCGTGCTTGTTTAAGCGCGTGGTGAATGCATGCGTATTCGCCAATAAGAAATGACAGTCATGTGTTTCCTGCATGGCGACACGATTTTCTAAAGACCCAACCCAATGCCCCAAATGCAACTGACCTGTGGGCGTATCGCCTGTTAATAGGACAGGTTTTGATGCAGCAGCCATGAGCATCTCCTTAGCAAGCTTAACGAAAGGAGCTGATTTTAGCATAGAGAGCCTGGGCAGTCATCTTTCGTAAATTCCCGCTACAACTCCAACTGCAGTCACTGCTTGTGCAGCAAGATCCTTAAGAGAGGAGCAGGATTGCCAAAATGCGGAACTGTGCGGCTTGGGCGGCACTGCTTCATGCATTAAGTCGTCCCATTCACCATCTGTTGGGTCTATCCTGTGAAGCTCTTCTCTCAAGCGCTTTATCTCTTCTTTCAATGGAAACATATCTGCTTCTTCGCTATAAAACCATTTTCTCTCTATTTCGTCTGCTTCAGTCAGGCTATACAAACCTTTCTTCACCACCATTGAAAAGGCTTCTCTTCTTTTTTCAATCTCAACAAGCTTTTTCATTCTTTGTGAAATCTTACTCACCAATTCTTTTTTAGCTCTATCCGCTTCTTCTCTCAAACCGCCGAGCTGCTTCCTAGCCAAATGACATCGCCTCGCATTTTGCAAGACAACCGCCGACGCTTGTCGCTTCTCCATATAATCTTTCCAAAGCTGTTGCATTAAGATGACACTCTTAATGACATTCTCTTGACAACGCAGCTGTTCCTTCGCCAGGAGTGCTCGACACAAAATCTGGGCGATTAGAATGCTCGGAGCTATCTGCTTACTCTCTCCTTGTACATTCACAATTGCCTGTGAGGGTGGAGACCCTAATGACTGAGCAATGGCTGGTTGTGTATGTTTTCTTTGCTTCTTTTTTCTTTTCCTACCCACAACTCACTCCTTGATGAAAAAAATCAGGTGTTGAGTGTATGGGGCGACATGGGGGATGTCAAATAGCTTCCAAAATCATCAAATAATTTTTATACACATACACCTTACCCCGCTGATTCCCTGTAATCTCTTCAACGATACCCACGTTTGAAAGCGTTTCCAATGCCTGCCTTGCCGTTGGTAACGAAAGCTCTAGCTTCTGTGCAAGCAATGATGCTGATACTTCAGGTAACTTTTTTAAATACTCAAAAACCGTTAAACATGTCTTCTTAATTCGCCCTAGGCTTTCTATCCGCTTCTGATCTTCAGTAAATAATTGATTGATGGCTTGGGCTGTTTGAATGGCGTCCTTACTGGAAACAATGACACCCTCTAAGAAAAACTCAACCCACGTTTCCCAAGTACCTTGCTCCCTCACCTCTTGAAGTAACCGATAATACGTAGAACGATTTTGCTTCAGATACAAACTGATATACAACACAGGCTCATCCAACACCCCCCCTACCATCAGAAGTAGCACAATTAACAAACGACCCAAGCGTCCATTACCATCCAAGAAAGGATGGATTGTTTCAAATTGTACGTGCGCAATAGCCGCTTTAATTAATACGGGTAATGTCTCATCATGCAAATAAATCTCTAAATTCGATAAGCAATCTTGTAAATGCTCGACATCTGGTGGCACAAATAACGCGTTCCCTGGTCGCGTCCCACCTATCCAGTTTTGAGATCGACGAAACTCACCTGGCAATGAAGCCGAGCCTCGACCACCCGAAAGCAACACCGCGTGCATTTCTTTTAATAGCCTCAGCGACAGTGGAAAACCTTCTTCTAAACGATCTAAACCGTGCTTTAATGCGCGCACATAATGAGAAACCTCCTCAACATCCTCAATCTCAACTCGAGGAGTTTGTTGATGCTCAAACAGCACCAAATCAGACAATGAACTCTGTGTGCCCTCAATCTGGCTAGAAAAGACCGCCTCTTTGCGAACATACATGTAAGCGAACAAGGATACATTAGGAATAGTTTTAGCCATCTGGTTAAGGCTAGCAATAGCTCCTGCCGCACGCTCTAACAAACCAGATAAGACGCTTATATCCAGTGGTGGATCAAACGGCAGACGGCCTGGAAGATAGCTGCGATAGGTCTCACCAGCTGTTGTTTTCTCAATGTATTGACCTACGCGACTGTGCATAATTTTCCTTTCTTTAAGAAGCTCCTAAAGAAAGGATAGCTCATTATCTTTTCTTTAGCAAAAATATAAAGAAAGATTAGCATATTATCCTTTCTTTAAGAGGGCATCAAAGGAAGTCTAGAAAAGCAACAATTCAATCATAACTGTTTGATTTTAAATATTTCCTATTCTTCCTGTTGACTACTACTTAAATTATCGTCATTAAGGCCTGCCTTGAACCCCCGACTCAGCCGACTGGAGCTCATCGGATGCTGCTTGTGCTGATTGTCGCTCATTAAAGACATTAGGACCTGTCGAAACCACCGCGGCTTTGCTGTTCTCAATAGCAGCAGAAGCGCTACCACGGCCGCTTACACCAGCAGATGAGGAAGGATAGCTCTCTTCCGTGATTCCTAGGTCTTTCAGAATATTGTTAACATCTCCCACCATCTCCTTAGTCCGCTTTAACTCTTCCTCCATGCGCTGCATCTCAGCAAGCATACCCACTTCAGACCCCAAACCAGCAAGAAGGGCTGTCCGAGCCGTTTTTTTACGCTGCAGCATTGCTCGCACTCGATCACGATTTACTGCTCTCGGCTTTTCCGTGAGATCTATCACCGCTTGATTCAAAGCACTTAAACCTTCAGCTCGCTTACTTTCATACTCAGCTCGCAACTCAGCCAACCTAGCCTCAAGGTCTCTAGCCTGACCCTTAACTGATTGATACTGCTCCCATTTACCGGTGCGCTTAAGAGCCTTTTTAAGCTTTTCCCCTGTCGAATTGCTACCTGAATCACACTCAAGCTCCATGAGCCTAGCATTTAAGTCAGCAAGCTCCCGATCCTTCGTTTGAATCTCGTCCCAAAGCGGATTGCTGCTTGGAGCTTCTGTAGCTTGATCTGCAGCAACCGCTGCGACTTGCTCTTGCGCTTGCTTCCGCGCTCTTTGGCTCCTTCGATAAGCAGCTTGCTTAGCAGCTTTCTTTTTTTGAGCAGATGTGTGTTTTTTCTTCTTCGCCATGCCTTGAACCCTCATAATAAAAAAAGTAATAGGAAACCAGCTTAACAAGGTGGTCAATTTATGTCAATCGCACTACCTCTCAGCACCGTAGCCAAGGCGCGACTGATGCGATAGACTCACTCGGATGGATTCCCACTCGAGCCCCGCCAATGAACACACATACACACCTTGACACTCTTAATCCCGCTCAACGGCAGGCTGTTGAAGCCCCTGAAGGCCATTGCCTGGTCCTTGCTGGCGCCGGTAGCGGTAAAACGCGCGTGCTCGTACATCGCATCGCGTTGTTGGTGCAACAATATCATGTACATCCTAGTGAACTGCTGGCAGTGACTTTTACGAACAAAGCAGCCAATGAAATGCGGCATCGGATTGAGAGCTTGGTAGCCATGCCACTCAGCCATTTATGGGTGGGCACTTTCCACGGCATCTCCCATCGCCTACTCCGAATTCACTGGCAGGAAGCGGGGCTCCAAGAAGCTTTTCAAATCATTGATGCTGATGACCAATTACGCTTGGTCCGCCGATTGCAAAAAACGATTGGACTCGATGAAAAGAAATGGCCTTACAAGCAAACACAATGGTTCATTAACCGCCAAAAGCAACAAGGCATTCGTGCACAAGCCAGCTTTGATCAAAGCGACAGTTACTTCGATGAGCGATTAAGTGAGGTGTATTTAGCTTACGAACGCGCTTGTGAACAAGCTGGTGTCATCGACTTCACCGAGCTGCTACTACGCGCTGTGGAGCTTTTGGAAAAAGACAAAGACATTCGTGAGCACTACCAAAAACGTTTCAAACATATTCTCGTGGACGAGTTTCAAGATACCAACTCTCTGCAGCTGCGCTGGCTGAAATTGCTATTGGGGGACAATCACTACCTAATGGCTGTTGGTGATGACGATCAGTCTATTTATAGTTGGCGTGGAGCAAACAGCCATCATATCCAACAGTTTTGTGACGACTTCAAAGGAGCTCAACTAATTCGACTCGAACAAAATTACCGCTCCACCAAAACCATTCTGCGTGCAGCCAATGCTGTGATTGCCAACAACACATCGCGACTAGGTAAAGAGCTTTGGACGGAAGGTGACGACGGCGAGCCAATCAAGGTCTATGCTGCTTTCAGCGATCGTGACGAAACCTTATACGTTGTCGGTGACATCGAACGTGCACTCACCAACGGTATTCGAGCAAGCGATATCGCGATTTTATACCGTTCAAACGCTCAATCACGTTTGTTCGAGGAACGCTTGATTCAAGCAGGTATTGCTTATCGTATTTATGGCGGCTTACGATTCTTCGAACGAGCGGAGGTCAAAGACGCTTTAGGGTATTTGCGTTTGCTGCTCAACCCTAATGACGATGCATCATTAGAGCGCGTGATTAATTTACCCACACGCGGCATCGGTCAAACCACACTCACTGTGCTGCGTGAACTTCAGCGAGAACACAACCTCTCACTTTGGGGTGCATTGCAATATATTTTGGATACCAAAGAAAGCTTATCCGCTCGTGCCATTTCTGCTTTGCAAAAGTTCTCGGATTTAATTCATGATATCACTGCCACAACCAAAGACATGACACTATCTGAAATGGTGGCACATACGATTGAATGCAGTGGCCTAAAGGCTCATTATAAAAAAGACCGTAGTGAAAAAGGCTTGTCACGTCTAGAAAACTTGGACGAACTGATCACTGCTACTGATCAATACACACATAAAGATGACCTGCTCTCTCCTCTTGCTGCCTTTTTAGCGCAAGTTGCCTTAGATGCTGGCGACGAACAAGCCAGTGAGCACGACGATTACGTGCACCTCATGACTCTACACGCATCGAAAGGTTTGGAATTCCCGGTTGTGTACCTAGTTGGTCTAGAAGAAGGTCTATTTCCCCATCAAATGTCATCAAACGAACCGCATGGCTTAGAAGAAGAAAGACGACTGTGCTACGTTGGCATGACACGTGCGAAGAAAAAGCTAACGCTCTCTCATGCGGAAATGCGTAGACTTCATGGCAGCGAACGTTATCATCAGCCTTCTCGCTTTATGAAAGAATTACCGCAAGATGCGCTTGAATACGTTCGTGCTACAAACGCACAAGGGATACAACGCACACAAGTGTCTTCGAATCGTTACGATGGAATTCGAATCAGCAACACATCGCTTTCTTTAGGGCAGCGCGTCTCGCACCCTAAATTTGGCGCCGGCATGATCACCAACACAGAAGGCCATGGTGACGCTGTGCGCGTAGAAGTTGAGTTTGATCGCGTGGGACGAAAGTGGTTGGTACTGAGTTATGCTAACCTCACAGCGTGTTGAGCTAATACATTCAACGTTGAGCGAATTGCGAATTTGATTCATCATTAAGGGGATCGCGAAGTGATACCGCGAAACACCACCCCATCGGAATGCCCGTGTTTAACACGGGTATCTCGGCACTGATGCACCTCTGGTTCACTGGATCCCATTCTTCAAAGCGTTATTGCATAATTCATAAAAAGAGCATTTTTTGTTTTGAAAAACCCGCTTCAAGATCTCTAAGAAACCCTTACCCCTCCGGCCGTCATTGCGAGCGAAGCGTGGCAACCCAGATTATATCCGGCGAAAGCCGGAGCATTTATACTCATGGTATCTTCTTTAGAAGATACAAAAATAACTATTTTGATAGTATATTTTTGTCGCTTCACATTCGTTCGCGGTAATTTTATCCTGGTTTGCCGCGCTTCGCTCGCAATGACGCTGGCTAGCCAGGGGGCGGGAATCTGATTGCTCAAACCCTATTATGCAACAACGTCTTTTTCAATAGGATGACAATGTAAAAGCGAATCATATAACAACACCACTTTCACAGAAATGACAGTAAAGAATGAATTAATCGTCTGCAACAACACGCTCAACGTCCTTTATTAAATACTGCTTGCCTCGTTTCTTTAAACGATGTTGGGCTAAATAGTAATCCTCCAAATCATCCAAATGCTCAAGAATAGCTTCACGGACATAGAAGCTCTTTGTGCGACCTGTCGATTTCGCAAGCTTTTCTAGCCTATTTTCAATGTCTTGAGGCAGACGAATGGATAACATGGACTCCTCTCCAAAAGTGTCATACATGTATAGCATAACACATGTAGGCAGCTATTTCCTAGATCATATATTCTATCCGTAAGCCAAAACACCGTGATTGTTACCCTCATTAAGTAAGCACGGCACGGGACATCACTAGCACCCAATTTACCATCCAATATCGTCTCCATGTGCCGAAATTAGATGGCACTCACTCACAGGTCTCAGCCACATCTTCATGACGATGCACCATGTGCGAACAAGTTTGATCCGTGGGGAGCACCAGCATCTCGGCAATGTTGATGTGAGCTGGGCGAGAAACACAATACACAACGGCATCTGCTATGTCTTCCGCTGAAAGAGGGGTCATGTTTTGATAGATCGAATCGGCTTTAGCCTTATCGCCCTTAAAGCGCACCACCGAATAATTTGTTTCGACAAAACCAGGATCAATTTGGCTAACGCGAATCGGCGTACCATGCACATCCATTTTAATCGCACGCGATAATGCTTTCACCGCAAACTTTGTTGCACAATACACATTCCCACCCGAGTAGACTTGGTGACTGGAAATGGATCCTATGTTAATGACATGGCCGCTGTTTTGTTTCATCATTCTGGCAACCACAAAACGAGACACGTACAACAAGCCTTTGATGTTTACATCGATCATTCTATCCCAATCATCGGTGTCTGCTTCAAAGATTGACTCCATCCCTTGTGCAAGACCCGCGTTATTAATTAACACATCAATAGTTGCAAAAGACTCTGGCAAATTGGCCACAGCTGACTCTACTGCTTTCACATCTCGGACATCCAACTCAATGCAGTGTGTTTTAACACCATGCGTCGCCTCTAACTCTAGTGCTAAGGTTTGCAATAGAGACAGTCGACGAGCAGCTAAAATCAGCTGGTAGCCTTGCGCAGCAAATGCTCTTGCACAAGCCATTCCGATGCCTGATGATGCGCCGGTAATGAATACGGTTAATGCCATGCGTGACCTCACTTAGGTATATCGTGTAGACTGTAAAGTCTGACATCCTCTGCTCTAACAAGCAAGCCTCAAGGAAGAATGAACCATGAATGAAACCCTGGAAAAAAAATGTCGTCTATTTCAATCCATTATCTGGGACAGGCAGAAGGAGTACTATACAAAAAAAGGGCTGAAAGCTTGGAACCCTGATGAAACTCCCGAGTTTATATCTAGCAACGCTTACACAGCACAATACTACGCCAAACTCATTAACGAACTGTTACATGATTTAGATTCTGACTCAAAAGAAACTTTTTACATACTTGATCTAGGATCAGGCTCTGGTTGTTTCGCCTATCATTTTTTAAAAGCGATGGAAGAGAACCCACCAAAACAGCGCATTATGTATGTTCTCGCTGATTACAGCCAAGCTAATCTTGACACCCACTTAAAAAACCCTCTTTTTAAACACTGGATAGAGTCAGGATCTTGTGATGTTGCTTGCGTTAACTTACTGAACCCAATCGAAAGCATCACCTTACAACACCATAAAAAAAACATCACACCTAACGATATCACTCAACCTCTCATTGCTATTGCTAATTATCTTTTTTGCTCACTACCTGTTGATTTTTTAGAGCTTGATGATGATCATGTTCGTCTAGCTGAATCCACAATAACTAAACCTATCAACAGCAAAGACTACCGACGAGCAAGCATTAAGCTTAACTACAAGCGCCCTCTGACCGATTCCGACCTTCCTACAGCGAATCATTTTAATCACGCTTTGTTTAAAGGTAACGACTATCCTTGCCGAGTTGCTATGCCTTCAGCTGCTTTTCAAATCATGGATGAGCTGCAACGATTCTCTAACGGACGTCTCGCTTTATTTTGCTCAGATATAGCAACTGACGACCCGAAAGAAGCCCTTAGCCCCCGGTCAGTTAGTTTCCAAACAAAAGATGGTAACTTATGGATGGGTTTAGATATCAGTACTTTTCATCACTGGAACCAACAAAATGGTTGGGAAGAAGTATTCTTCGAACCCTGCCTCCACTTCTTTACTGCTTGCTTTTCAACAGGAATACCATCAAACGCTCTGACATCATTAAACGCATTCGCCTCAAGGAAAGAGCCTTACACAACACCGCTTGCCATGACTCAAATGCTTTTTGGCCGAGATCAAACCCCTTGCACTCTTCTCAAAGCATTAGATACGTTTGCTTTCAACCCACACCTACTAGTTCGTGACAAAAAAGCGTTGCTCACATTCACTGAGCACCTTCCTTACTTTAAAAAACAGCTCAAACAACTCCTACACAAACATCATGCCGACGTGTACTTTCATGGCGCTATCAAAGACGAAGCAAACCAAGTGCTTGCGTCTTTATTTTATGCTGTCAAAGATTTCAAAAAAGCTAACGAGTACTACAACCACTCTCACTTATCCCCTTTGGATGCTACTGATTATCGAAAATACCATCATGCACAACAACTATCTGGTCAACCAAGAAAGAAAGGGCTTACTTGGCGCTATCTTCGCAGCCAATTATTAGCCCCTGTTGAATGGGCCGTAACCTGGTGGAAAAGCAAACGGATGAAACCATCCACCATATACGCTAGCGTGACGCTTATTGCTATCGTGGTGTTTCTCTTACTTCACATGCGTTAAGCGATCTAAATGAAGACCGCACTGTGTTAATCGGCTATGGTAATGCCGCGCCAATCGTCGTACCTTACGAGCAATTTCCATCACCTTAGGATGTCGCCAGTATTCATGTGTTTGATACCCATGGATCCCTTCGTGGTAAGCCAAGTACAAAGCATACGTGTTGCTCATCGGTATATGAAGTTCATGGTGAATACGATGAATATACCAACCCAAAAATGCCACAGAGTCTGAGAAATAATCTCGATTAGCCGACAATTGACCCGTTTGTTGCAAATAGTAATGCCACGTGCCATCTAAAACTTGAGCATACCCATGCGCAGTGGATGGTCTAAACCAAGGTAACCAACCAAACAGTTTTTGGCGCTTAGGTTGCGCATTGGCACGAAACCCTGACTCTTGAGCAATGATCGCCATTTGCAAACTAATCGGCACGCCGTATTTCTTTTGAACCTTATAGGTAGCTTTGTACCAACCAGGATTGTTTTCAAAAATATGACAAATAGGTCGCAAATGTTTTGGAACGTCTTCTGAAGTGTCACTACACGAAGTAAGGCTTAAGAAAAAAAAGGCGCATAAAGCAACCTTGAGCACGTGCTTGATCATCCATCATTCCTTCGTTCATCGCGCCTGGTTTACGGAAGGACAGTGCTTATTCACTTTGTGCTGTCGATGCAAACCCACCACCATCAGCATAGACAGCACAACAACAACTGGCAACCCCCACATAACCCAATAGTAGTCAGAGGCTGTGAAAATAGAACCCGCCGCATGTGCTGCATGATGCTTATCCATCAACCAACCAGAAACGGGTCTCGACAATCCTGCTACACCTTGCACGGTAATATTCACAGCACTAACAGACATAGCCACTACCGCAACCGGACTTGCTTGTGCTACTAAAGGGTAGCTGATCACTTGAAAACCCGATAAAAAACCAATCGCGAAAAAAATGACAATTAATGCAAGGTATGACCAAGCTGCCACTTTTAAAAACAGCAATAAGACGGCCAACATTAACCAACTCCCCACTGCCATCAATCTTGCTCTAGATTTGGCGCGATCAGATAACCAACCCACCACCGGAGAACCGAGCATCATCCCAACAAACAAACACGTTGTTGCCCAAGAAGCTTGAATCGATGACACATGAAAACGAGCCACTAGATAGGTAATACCCCATAAGCCGCCCAGCAAAGCCATTGGCAAGTTAATCAAGCCCGTGTACAAAGCAGCTAACCAATTGTACGAACGTAGAAAGGCCTGCCTAAAACCATGCCAGTAACTCATCACTGAATGAGTTTTATCAAGCTCTGTCACACACACATCATTAGGTCTGTCACGCACCACTCCAAATAGCACGCACCATAACACCAATCCCAACAAAGCATCTAGCATCAAAGCAGAACGCCAGCCCAGCTTACCCACTAATAGCGTTAAAGGACCTTGAGAAATAATACCCCCCAACATCGCCTCTGTTAAAATCACCCCAATGACCAAACCAATTTGTTTCTCTGGAAACCAATGCGTAGATAAGCGAATACAACTTAAAAAACAAAACGCACTTCCAATCCCCGTCAGAAATCGAAAAATCATCGCTAAGCTAGCGTAATAACTGACAGAGATACAAAAGGTTCCCACGACACAAAACATCATTGCCGTTAAAATAACGCGACGAATTGAAAAATGATCCAACAAATAACCTGCCACAAACAAGAAAATAACATTGGCTGCAAAATAAAATGAATCAATGAACCCCATGAACTGTGCGCTCAGATGAAAGCTTGTCATGAAAGGAGCACTGATGACATTAAACATGTTCATCTGTATGTATTCGTAGAAAAAAAATAAACCGGCAGTTAGACAAACCACCCAGGCGCGAACCGATTGACTCACCCTTCCCTCCCATGAGTACCAAACAAACTCCGCGCGAACCCAACCCTATTAAAACACTAAGTGTTGGTAGCGAAACCCTCTTTTGCAAGAAACGCCACGAGCCAAGAAAGCACACAAGCTACTGGAAACATTAATAACGCAGCATGATAGCTGACGTTAGAATAATGTGTGATGTGGTGTTCTACAACATGGGAGCCAACATGATCGAGCAAATAACCAAAAACTTGCTGAGACAAACCACCAGCCATGATCAAAATTGACGAAAAACCTTCGGCTGTAGCGATCAAATCGGAAGGATTACTCTCAGCGATCAGCGGATATCCCATCACTTGAGCGCTACTGAAAAAGCCAATGGCTCCAAAAATAACCGCCAGAGCCGGCATAGACAACGCATGAGCAACATACAGCAACACGGTCAAGCAGCCTAGCACCACAGCAGACACCATCATGGGTAAGCGCCGTTTGCCCAAACGATCAGACACCCAACCCAAAGCAGGTGAACCTACAATCGCCCCCAAGAGTAAGCATGTATCAATCCAAGAGGAAGCCAAACGCGACATATGCCAACTCTGAATCAGATAAAAACTCCCCCAAAAAGAAAACACCATCACTGGGAGATTCATGAAAGAGGTATACAAACCTGCAAACCAGTTTTGACGATTCGTGACCGTTAAGCGGATGGCCTTCAAGAAGGGTAAGGATGCAGGATGACAAAGCACGCCTTCTATCGGTCGACTAGGGCGGTCGCGCACAAACATAGCAATTAAAGCAGTAATCACAAGCCCCAAAACCACGTCTGCATAAATAGCTGCTCGCCAACCACACGCATCCGTTAACAGCGTAAAAGGCGTTTGAGCCACGACTCCACCCATCATAGCTAACATCACCACCACACCTATCACCAATGCTAGCGAGCGAGCGGGAAACCAACGCGATACCAAGCGAACAACAGACACCAAACAGAAGGAACCTGCAGCGCCCACCAAAACACGGCACCATTCAGCGCCTGCCAAGGTATCCACGTATAAGGTACCTACCGTACCAACAATGGCTACTGCCATAGCAATTAACACCACCCTATAGGTGGAAAAGCGATCTAACAACATACCTGCTGGGAAGAGACAGATGATATTGACATAAAAATACACAGCTGAAAGGCGGCTGATCGCTGAGGATGAAACGGAAAAATGGATCATTAGCGCGGAAGAAAGGGCATTAAACATGGTCCACTGAATAACCATGTAAAAGAAGAACAGCCCTGAGGTGATCGCCACTACCCACGCCTGAACAGACTGATTGAGTTTCACAAAAAGTACCCTCGAGCCCTTAAGACGCGACTATTGTAACGGGAGCCCTTCAAAAAGGAAAGCAGCAAACACTGCTATTTGCCGCTATCGCCTTTAAAGAAACAACGACGACAAGTAGCAACAAAAGCCTCATTACCACCAATGACAACTTGTTGACCATCCTTGATTTGCCGACCATGGTCATCAATCCGCATATTCATGGTTGCCTTTCGCCCACAATGACAAATGGTTTTGAGCTCAATGAGCTCATCCGCTACAGCAAGCAAATACGTGCTCCCAGGAAAGGGAGTGACGCGATAGTCGGCTCGCAAGCCATACGCCAAAACAGGCACACCGCATTCATCCACAAATCGCGCCAAACCAAACACCTGTTCTTTGCTCAAAAATTGAGCTTCATCAACCAACACACATCGCGTGTTTGGTTTTTCCTGAAGACGCTGTTTACACAAAACGAACAGATCCTCAGACTCTGAAAAGGCTGTTGCTTGCTTTTTTAAACCCACGCGAGTAGCAATCACACCAATACCATCCCGGTGATCAATATCCGGAATCAACAAGAAGGTGTCCATGCCTCTTTCTTCGTAGTTGTAGCTGGACTGCAGCAACACCGTGCTTTTACCAGCATTCATCGCCGAATAATAAAAATATAGCTTTGCCACCTTAGAACTCCCGATCAATACTCCGACTTAAGCTATTCGAAGCAAGACGCCATCTTGAAAGCAGTCGGCATAAATTGCAAGACTCCCTCAGACCTGTTGACCAGGCATTGTCCCAAAAACAAACCCCGATTTGTAAACACTCCCCAATATTCTCTAAAATGACAGAGACTGTTTGCCACAAGGACATCCATCATGCGCACCTTACCCTTCCTACTAAGCTCTCTCTTGCTTACATCAGCCTTTGCTAGCAACCCACCCAAGACACAACACCAAGAAATACGTACTCAGTGCCCTGCTGTTTCTTCCTTACACAAAAATCCACAAACTAACATCTGGTACACCACAGAAAACCACCAATATTGGAAATCCCTGAGTCAATCCATGATAACCACCGTAGATGCCTTCACGGGCGCTCAATACGTGGGCAACACACAAGGGCACATTTCCTGTGTATACACAGGAGCTCATAACGCCACCGCCTTCCCTGTCATTTTTCATTTTGGGACCTTAGTCAATCAACCCGTCAACAAACAAGGACTCTACAAATGGGCTCCTCTCAAAAATGGCTGGTCAAACTGCTTTAGCGCCGCTCCCAGCGACTGTTCTTTCGCTCCAGTGGAATCCCATAAATCAACAAATCCCTTTGCTACCTTGAAAAAACTGAAACCAAATAAAACGCTCACAGCGCCCGTGGTAAGCTTTTGACTAACCTGTGCATCGCCACTACAATGAGGCCTTGTTGTCCTCCGTGAGATGCACATAACACTATGTTTTTCCTGTTCTTTCGATATATCTGGGGAGCGCTCATTGCCTTGGGCATGATTCTTTTTTGGCTCCTATCATCCTTAAGCGTCGTTATCTTCGGTGCCCTCTCTCACTTACTCATTGCCAAAACCCTTCGCCAAAAAGCCTTAGGTTACGTCGGTTATTTTGCCCTATGGTGGGCACAATCCTGCCGATGGTTGCTATTGCTCGGCAACCGTTCAAAATGGCACATTCAAAGCGATTGCACACTTAGTAAAAAAGAATGGTATTTGCTCATCAGTAACCATCAAAGTTGGTGCGACATCTTAATGCTTAATGTTGCTTTTGGTCACCGTATTCCAACCTTCAAATACTTCCTCAAGAAACAACTTCTATGGCAACTTCCCGTGGGTGGCCTCGCATGCTGGATGCTGGATTACCCTTTTGTGTCACGCTACAGCAAAACACAAATTCGTAAAAATCCTGAGTTGCTCAAAAAAAGCGAAAAATCGCTAAGCTCAGCATGCGGTAAACTCGCTTTACACCCCACAACCATCATTATTTTCCCTGAGGGAACACGCTTTACGGAAGGGAAACACAAAAAACAGCGCTCCCCTTACACACACCTCCTTAAACCCAAGTCCCAAGGCATGGCCATGGTGATTAATGCGCTACCCAAGCAATTAAACAATCTGCTGAACGTCACCATCTCTCATCGCCCCAGGCAGATTGGTTTATGGGCGCTCATCGCTGGGTTTTACGATTCCATTACCATCAACCTTGAAAAACATCCTATCGGGCAAGAACAACAAGGCAACTTCTACGATGACCGTGTCTACCGCAAACAACTCCAAGAGTGGCTAAATAGGTTTTGGGAACATAAAGATCGAGACCTAAGCGAGGGCTAATACCATGGAGATTACCTTACTCACTCGAGAATCCAAACTCGCTTTGTGGCAAGCAAACGCTGTGAAGCAATCACTTGAGGCTCAACATCCCGATATAAAGATCACCCTCTGTGGGCACACCACCCTAGGTGATCGGGACAAGTCCACTCCTTTATCTGAACTGGGTAACAAAAACTGCTTTGCTAGCGAGCTCCAAGCAAAACTTCGACAGACCCCTAACGCCATTGCCGTGCATTCTCTTAAAGATTTATCGGTGCACACACCTAAAGACTTAGCGTTAGGAGCTTGTTTACCACGTGCTGATGCTAGGGATGTGCTCATTTCTCCGCATGACAATGCTTGCTTGCTCACACTACCCAAAGGTGCTCGGATCGGAACCGGTAGCCCCAGGCGTCGTGCACAACTTGCTAAGCTTCGACCTGATTTTGAACTGTGTGATATTCGTGGCAATGTGCCCACTCGTGTGGATGCCTGTTTATCAGGGGGATTCGATGCCATAATCTTAGCTGCAGCCGGTTTAGAACGACTGGGCATGACACATGTCATCAACCACAGCCTACCCTTTGATGACATGCTACCTGCGATTGGACAAGGCATTGTTGCCGTGGAATACCGACACCAAGACGTGATGGTGGGTGAACTGTTAAAAACCATCAATCATCCTAACACATGGGCTTGTGCCCAAGCCGAACGTGCCGTTAACGAAGTACTAGGCGGAGACTGTCACACACCCATTGCTGCTTTTGCTCAATGCGATGACAACAACATCTCCATCACAGCAACCGTCTTATCGCATGATGGACAAAATCACTTAAAAGAACGAGCACGCGGACCCATGACTGACGCTTATCAACTAGGCAAAGACCTAGGTCAACTGCTTTTAGATAATGGTGCCCTTGGGGTGTTAGAACACCATTAAGCTGGCTCTTTGATGTCTTCAACGCGCTTAGTCGCTTGCGCAGATTTTTCTTCAAAGGCTGGTAATAACGAATTCACAAACGCCGTGACTGTTTCTGCCATTAACAGAAAATTACTCGCAAAGCGTTGCTCTGGCGTTTCACTCAAATGATCTTTAGCAAGTTCTCGCACTGCATCTGAGTATTTGATGCCGGAGAAACTGAAATCTTTTCGAATCTGACATTGAAGTTGCCCACGCCAATTCACAGCCAATTGCACCACTTGACTACCTTCAGTTAGCAATCGCTCAACGGCTTTTGAACATAAATCTTTGCGAGTGAAACGAACAACACCCTGTCGCTCGTCACCATCTGCCAACACACAGCTATCTGCTAAAGAAACAGAATCCGGATAGGCATTCGTCATCAACCAATGAGTCATCACCGCCGGTGGTGAGATCAAGGTGTGCATACTGATGGTTTGTTCTGGAAAGACTTGCTTAAAGAGCGTCACCATTTTATCCACATACCGCGCTGTGGTGGAATCGATGTACAAATGGTTGGTTCGCGTATCAATCATGGCATGAATTTTAGTGGACATCGGAAATGACTGGCTCAACATCGTCGCGTGTAGATCTTCTTTGAGTCGACGTTGCTCATCTTTAAACAACTGTCTACCTTGTTTTTCCTCAATCTCGGCGAGTTTTTCTTCAAAACGCTCACGCACCACAGCAGGTGCCAATACTTTCTTTTGTATCTTCAAACAAAACAGCATGAACCCTTGCGCACCGTAAGCCAAAGGCGCGCCTTCGCCCCCAATGGGAGGAACAAAACCAGCTGTTTCTGGAGCGGCACCTGAACAAGGCACCCAAGGAATACACGCTAATTCTGCCGACAAAGCTTCGGGATCGTAAGGAACTGCTTCACTTAAGACGAAAGGTTGAACGTTTTTAAACCACACTGCCGTTGCTCCTGATTGTGTCGAACCAGGGAGTATTCACGAAACACGTTAGAAAAACAACCGTTAGTCTAAGTTAACGTTGGGTTGTTATGAGGTCCTGATAATGGACGCCGACTCAAGCTAAACAAACCCAAAGCAGCTAAACTAGCAACACTCGCCAAGCGTAATGGTAAACACCAAGGGCGAATGACCTCCTTCGCGATGGCGTCTGCAGCCAGCGGAGCATGCCGCATAACATCCTGCGTATACGCTTTCATTTGACCACCTTTTTGTAGAATTTGGCAGCACCCATGCTGATAGGTTGCATTCATGTGGGCAGTATGACTAGGGTTCTCACTGCTAACAGAATAGACAACCACATCAGCACCCCCTTGGCGCACATACTGACTTTCTGTAACCATGGACGTTGACTCAGACGGGACAAACAAAACACCTCGGGTGCGTCGCACAGCATCCAGCAAGGGTTTGTACGCGCTCGGCAAGTGAGCAAATTGAAAATCGTGCACATGAATAGGAATAGCCTCTCCTAACTGCTCTTTCAAAGCACCCACAAACACCCTCGTTATAGCATCTTGCTGACCTATTCGATGCGGACACGGATCGAGCCGCTGACCCGTTTTATGATCGTGAGAACCTGTTCGAGGCCCGTTGGTAACATGAACAACACTGTTCTGCATGGTTTTCAGTTGCGCAGCAATAAGACCAGCACACCTACGCGCATCTGCTTCATCAAAAAAACGCATCCCATCTGGAGCTGGCGCATCTCCACCAAGAATAATACCCACCATTTTTTGTCCATTTCTGGGCACCAATGTGCCAACCTTTTCCACATCAGCAGCAACAGTATCAGCACTCACTACGTGTGGAACACCATCTGTTAAAATGAGCTTGGTTCTTCCTTTAAGGTTTTCCTTAAGGTCTGTATCACAGGTTCCTTGTGGCAAAGCCACAATGTTTGGGAGCACACCCGAATCAAGCGCTTTAAAGGGTTGATGGCCTGACCAAATCACCCGCTCTTTGGGTGATTCTTTTTTTATTTTTTTAGCAATTTCAAGACCATGCGAGCCCGCCGTTACGATATAACAATCCTTATTATTACTTGGGAGTTTGAAATTCTTCTCTTTTATCTCTTCAATCAGCGTTTTTATGCCTCTTCGCCGAAATTGGCTTTTTAATGAGGCGGCAACTCCTCTAACCTGGTTTCGGTCACCTGTAAAATCTAGGTGGTACAGCGCATATATGTGTACAGTCATGGCATCCTCTCTTGTTACAATTTAACCCAGAAAGTACATTAAAAAGCCCAATTAAGCCATAGTTTTTACCAGGATATAGTCTCGCTTTATTTTTTTGTGTAAAGTAAACCGGTTCGAAACTGATTGATCCTAACGAGGTACCTACCATGACAACTTGCACATTACTTTCCCAAAAGGCATTGCTTGCTATGCCTGATTCTGACTACATGAATGATGACCAATTGGCTTATTTTGAACACACCTTACGCACTCTACGCGACGAGATCTTACGCGAAATTCAAGAGGCAAAAGAGCGCATTGCTCAGCACGATGCTTCTGCTGACCCTATCGATGCAGCCAGTGACCAAGAGTCCATGCAAACTGCTTTACGAGTGGTAGAACGCCGCAGTAAATTGCTCAAAAAAGTGAATGCTTCACTGGAGCAAATTCAAGAAGGGAACTACGGTTACTGCTCAGTGACTGGCGATCCCATCGGTCTAAACCGTTTACTTGCTCGACCAACGGCCACGCTTTCCATCGCAGCAAAAGAGCGACAGGAATTCTTTGAGCGTACGTCAGGAGCAGGTGACCCTGATGATCATGAGGACGAATGAAACCACTTAATGAAAGCAACAATGGACGCTGCGTCATTGTCACTCAACCGACTCCAGCCTGCGATACCTTATGCGACTTGCTTCGCGGAGAAGGCATTGTTCCTCTGCACCTACCTAGCTACCGCATCGACTACATCGATGGCGTCTCAGAACAAAAAGAGCGCATACAAGATGCTGATTGGGTAATCATCACCAGCCAGCACGTTTTCCAGCAAGGCGCTGCTAATCTCCCTGATCGGCATTACATCGCTATTGGTCCTCGAACGGCCAAAGTGGGCAAAAGCTTTGGTCTCAATCATATCACGGTCCCCGACCACCCAAGTTCTGAAGGAATCTTAGAATTGCCTGAAACACAGGCCATGGATGATCAAGATGTACTCATTCTCAGTGGTGAAAACCCCCGCTCCAAGCTGGCCAGCACCTTGGAAGAACGGGGAGCAAGCGTCGACTATCTCTTCTGCTACCGCAGAGAACCCACGCACTACACCCAAGAAACAGTCAAGCATTTAACCACAGAAAATATCATCGCTATTACCATTCATGGTCTCGACAACTTACGCTGCTTAGCGGATACCTTATCCCAAGCACCTGAGTCACCTCTTTGGAAGAAACCCCTGCTAATGCCAACTGCTCGATACAAAAAAGTCGCACGTGAACTGGGCTTTTGTGGTGATTTCTTGGTCAGCGCCAGCACCAGTCCAACCGACCTCATGAAAACATTATTGACTTAAAGCATCCCCCTAGATTAGGTGCTTTATAAGGTCTATCCTTAGCACTATCATTCACTCATTGCCAAGGAGCGGCCACCATGAGTAACAATGCAGCACTAGCGCTCATCAAAGAATCTAACGCGAAATACGTCGACCTTCGATTCACAGACACACGTGGTGTCGAACAACATGTGACCATTCCCAGCCGAGCTGCTGATGAGGATTTCTTCACACATGGAAAAATGTTTGACGGCTCCTCCATCACCGGCTGGAAAGGCATTCAAGAGTCTGACATGATTTTAATGCCCGACCCAAACACGGCTGTTGTAGACCCATTCTTCCAATCCACCACTGTGCTTGTTCGTTGTGACATCGTTGAACCTAAAACCATGGAAGGTTATGACCGAGACCCTCGATCGATTGCTAAACGAGCTGAACAATACTTAATCGACTCTGGCATAGCAGACACCATGTATGTAGGACCGGAACCTGAATTTTTTGTTTTTGATGATGTGCGCTGGTCATCCAGCATCAACCAAACCTTCTACCAAGTCGATTCAGAAGAAGGTATTTGGAACTCAGGTCAATCTTTTCCTGAAGGCAATAAAGGAGAACGACCTAAAGTAAAAGGGGGCTATTTCCCTGTCCCTCCCATCGACTCAGGACAAGAAATTCGATCCACCATCTGTGATGTACTCACCGAGTTAGGCATGACCATGGAGGCTCATCACCACGAAGTAGCAACAGGCGGTCAGTATGAAGTTGCTTGCCGCATGGATAGCCTTAGAAACAAAGCTGACAACTTACAAACATTAAAATATGTGGTACGCAACGTTGCAGCTCAGTACGGCAAAACAGCAACCTTTATGCCCAAACCTTTGGTGGGTGATAACGGAACCGGCATGCATGTCCATCAATCCCTTTCAAAAGATGGCGTGAATTTATTTGCCGGCGACGCTAACTGCGGCTTATCGCAACTTGCACTCTACTACATAGGTGGCATCATCAAACATGCTCGTAGCATCAATGCCTTTACAAACGCTTCCACAAACAGTTATAAGCGCCTGGTCCCAGGCTTTGAAGCGCCCACCTTATTAGCCTACTCAGCTAGAAACCGCTCTGTGGCAATTCGTATTCCTTACGATAAGAACCCAAAGAACTACCACATTGAAGTTCGCTTCCCTGACTCATGTGGGAACCCTTACCTAGCCTTTTCTGCGATGCTTATGGCAGGCCTGGATGGAATCAAAAACAAAATTGACCCCGGCCAACCTATGGACCAAGATGCCTTTGAACTAAGCCGTGAAGCAATCAAAGACATCCCAACCGTTGCCCGCTCTTTAGAACACGCCTTAGATAGCCTAGAAGAAAATCATGAGTTCTTGCTACAAGGGAATGTCTTTAGCCGTGAATTCATTGACAGCTATATCGACATCAAACGTGGCGAAGTTGATAAGCTTCACCACGCTACACACCCCGTTGAATTTGAAATGTACTACACGGATTAAACACCATGAGTCGCTTGCGCATATTCTTTTATTTATTATTGCTGTTCCCCACCCTGTCATGGGCATCAGCTGGATATATCTCTCCTATCAGCGTTGGGCACCTCGTTTGGCTGCTCATGGCATCCATACTCGTCATCTTCATGACAGTTCCCGGCATTGCTTTATTTTATGGCGGCTTGTCGCAAAAAAAGCATGCTCTTTCTTTAGTTGCGCAATGTTTTATTCTAGGCTCCATTGTTAGCTTGCTGTGGGTAGCTATTGGTTATAGTCTGACGTTCGGATCAGCCGCGCCTTTCATAGGCAACCTCCAGGAATTGCTTCTCAACCATATCCCACTGTTTGCCCATGTGGAAGCAGGCAATCGTGTTGTGTTTGTTCTATTCCAAATGGGTTTTGCCATGCTCACTGTCGCTATTATTACAGGTGGTATTGTTGGTCGAATGCGATTGGGGCCTCTCATCATTTTTATCATTCTATGGAGTATTTTCGCCTACTACCCAATTGCTCACTGGTTTTGGGGATATGGTTGGATAGAAAACTTAGGCGTCTTAGATTATGCAGGTGGTGCTGTTGTACACATTAACGCTGGCATTGCGAGTTTAGTGGCAGCAATCATGCTTGGCAAAGGCGAAACCTTTTCAAAGCAGAAGCTACCCGCTCATAACACCATGCTCGTTGTTCTCGGCACAGCGATATTATGGGTAGGGTGGTTTGGTTTTAATGCTGGCAGCAGCTTGCACTTCAGTCATGCACCCACCGTCTCCTTGATTACTCAAATAGCAGCCTGCTCTGGACTGTTAACATGGACAACACTCGCCTGGCTCTTGAACGGAAAAGCATCCGTTACCGATGTATGTTCAGGTGCTCTGGCTGGTTTAGTGGCAATCACACCTGCAGCAGGTTACGTAGGAATAGGTGGTGCCTTTGGTATTGGGTTCCTTTCTTGTCTTGCTTGTTTCTTTCTCATTCGCATGAAATATTTACTGCACTATGACGACACCTTAGATGCTTTTGGAATTCATGGCATCAGTGGCATCACTGGGAGCCTCTTAACAGCACTTTTTTATTCTCCCCTTTTAGGTGGTCGCGCTAGCGCTGATTATTCCATAGGTCACCAATTTCTCATGCAACTCTTTGGCACGGTAACGGCTATTGTTTGGTCGGGTCTAGTGTCCTTTTTAATTCTTCGTGGCATTAAATGTGTCAGCAAATTACGAGTTGACCCTGAAAAAGAACAAATCGGCTTGGATTATGCCCACTTTGGTGAAACACAAGAAACACAAGGAGGCTAAACTCACCCTCTAAACTCTGTTACACTATATCTTAGAGTCCAATGCCGAACTCAAGGAGCTAACATGGAACCAACAACCGAATCAGACTTACCAAGCACATCCTCAAGCAATACACTTCCCTCCTTTTTATCTGTGCTAGCCTTGATCATTTCTTGTGTTAGCCTTTACTTCACTTTTAAGCCAATGCATACCGTTACCCAGAAGGACAACACGCAGGCCATTAAACGTCAAAACGAAAAACAAGCTGAGTTCACTCTTCAACTGGCCAGCGCCCTACACGATCCTAGCGCATCCTTACATTTGTATCATATGGCTTTATCAAACACACACTCGGCTGATCTTAAGAAAAACATACAAGCTCGAATAACTGCCCTACATCAAATAGGCCATCACGACACAAAAGTAAGCTCTCATCTCTACAAGCAGCTACTCTCCATCAGTGCTAGCATCGACCACTTAAAACCAATCGTGAAACGAACTCAAGAAACAAAACCCATCCGGCAGCAATCAACACCTTGGCAAAAAGCTAAAGATACGCTTTGGCGCTTTGTTCATGTGGAACGAATCCCTGACCGTGTCATGTACGACGTCACACCCACCGAGCAAACTCTGCTCATTAACCGACTCCATTCTCAAATCGCCTTGGCCCAATGGGGCGTCCTAAATCACAATGATCACGTTTATCAACCAGCTATACAATCAGCCAAAACAATTGCATCTCACTTAAGCATGATGAAAAACCACGGGGATATTCTTGCCGATATCAATGCACTTCCTAACTCACTCATCCCAACAGCACCAAAAACTAAAGCTACGAAAAAAGAGGTGCTCACTCAAAAAAAACGTGAGGTGAACTCATGAGACGATTGATTCTTTTTCTCATTATTGTTGCACTCGCCATTGCCTGTGGGTTATTGGTTGCCAACCATCCGGGCTTGCTTCAAATAGAAGTAGGGACTTATCACATCAGCATGTCTCTCTGGGTTGGTGTCGTTGCATCCTTGATCGGCTATGCCGTGATACAGATCGCGTATCGCTTGATCAAAGGAAGCCTTCGAGCACCAAGACGCCTACGTTATCACTTCAAAGAAAAACGCCTACAACGATCGCGACGCAAACAATCACTTGCTCTACGCTTTGCACTGCGCGGACAATGGAGACATGCTGCTCGCCGGTGGGAACAAGCTGCGAAAACAAATCAACATCCAGCGTTGTACCATCTCCTTTCGGCAGCTTGCGCGACTCATATCAATGACCAAGACACCTGTGACAAACAACTCCAACTTGCTGAAAGAAATGGTGCAGATGAAGAGCTTGTTGACCTTATTAAAGCCTATGCTTTAATTGAATCGGGTGATGCACTGGAAGCATCTCAGCGTTTATTGATTCATGCCGAATTACCTCAGGCTGCTTTTATCTTGGCAACACTTTCCTTAAATCATCAGAAGGGTGGTCAAGCCCTGGTTTACTTAAAACAAGCAAAACCTGCTATGTCCAACAACAAGCACCAAGAACTGCTGGCTCAGGCTCTTTTATATCGACTATCCGAGCTAAAAAACGACTCCAATGTAAAAGACATTGAAGCCTTACGCAGAGACTACAAACGCTTGTTTTCCTCAAACAAGACATTAGAAACGGCTTTCTTAAAAGCTCTTATTACTTGTGGCTCAATTGATAGCGCTCAAAAACGTATGCTGAAAACACTCAAAAAAGAATGGCGTGAAGACCTGCTACCTTTGTTGGCCAAAACAAGCAAAGAAAATTCTGAACCGTTATTACGCTTTAGCGACGGATGGCTTGCCGAACACCCTGATTCGCCTCAACTTCATGCTTATTTAGGCGAACTTTACCTCCATGCGCGACGCTCACAAAAAGCGATCACACACTTAAAACAAGCCCACACTGCATCCCCTTCTGCTAAAATAGCGCACCAACTAGGCCAAGCCTACTCGCAAGTGGGTTCATTGGAAGAAGCTTTGCGCTGGTATGCGGCGGGGTGTGATGTAAGCTAACTCACGATCACACACTCTATAGTGTCAGACAGTCAACCCCTTAACCATAAGCATTCCCCTTCCGGCCAGCCCGTCATCCCGAACAATGTGAGGGATCCAGAATAAATCCCACGCCAGTGGGGGTGTTTACACCAATTAGCCTTCTTTAGAAGGCTTTTTTAGATCCCCCGAATCTCCATTAACAGACATGTGAGGCATGTCTTCCCTGCTCTCTAATGGAAAGCAACATGAAAAACACGAGCCTTTGTTTAAGGTGCTTGTCACCTGAAGTTCGGCATCATGACGAACCAAGACATGCTTTACAATAGCCAAACCTAAACCTGTGCCTCCACTAATGGCGTTGGGCCTCGCTTGATTCACACGATAAAAGCGCTGTGTGATTTTATCGATGTGTTTCGGGCTAATGCCAATACCTGTATCTTCCACAGAAAATAACGCACAATCCCCATCCTGCCTCCAAGAAATCGTTATAGTGCCACCTACTGGCGTGTAACGAACGGCATTGATAATAATGTTTGAAAACGCACTCCTAAGCTCATTCATGTCACCCACAAGACTTAGAGACTCATCAATATCAAAAATAAACTCGTGCTGACCTTGACTGACTTGCTTTGCATCTATCATGATTTCTTTAATTAAATCATTGGGGAAAAATAACTGATGCGTGGTGCGGTCTGGACCACCAGCCTCTAAACGTGACAACAAGAGCAAGTCTTTAACGAGAGTTTCCATCCGATGACATTGATCATTCATTTGATTCAAAATCAGGGCTTGATCCTCAGGTGAGGCGATAGCACCATCTTGCATTAACTCCAAATAACCTCGAAAAACCGTTAACGGTGTACGCAACTCATGAGACACATTAGCAATAAAGTCCTTACGCATATTGAGAAAACGTTCTACTTCAGTCGTATCACGCACAACCAAAAGCTGTCCACCGTGCTTATCTTCTTTAAGCGAAAGCTCTAAATGCCAAACCTTACGTCCTACTTTTCGCGTGATTGAAAGCGATTCAATATGATTAGAGAACAAGGTCCGGATCCCTGTTCCCTTTAATAATTGCACAATCTTTTTATCCCGATGCCTGGGTCGAAGCCCCAGCAAACGAGCAGCTGAAGCGTTCCACCATGTAAGCCGACCAGATTCATTTAATGAGACAACACCAATATGCAAAGTATCAGCCAACTCTTTCTCATGATCATATGCGTCAATGGTATCTACGGTTTCAGTCATTAGACTTCACCGAAAAGCGATAACCTAAACCATGAATGGTCTGTATCAAGCCATCCAAACCAAAAGGAGCCAAGGCTTTCCTGAGTCGACGCACATGCACATCAACGGTTCGTTGATCCAGATAAGCACTCACACCCCATACCAATGACAGCAAGTCATCCCGGGTGTAAGCGCGATTTCGGTGAGTGACAAAAAACTCCAACAAGCGATACTCCAAAGGACCTAGCTTGATGAAAGTCCCTTGGTAGCTGGCTCGTTGTGCCTCAACATCCACCATCAAATCGCCCACACTAACCGTTCCGTCAGGTTGTTTGATCGGACCTCGTCGCAAGACGGCTTGAATTCGGGCAATAAGTTCTCTAGGTGAAAAAGGTTTTACCATGTAATCATCGGCACCTGTTTCCAAGCCTTTTACCTTATTATCTTCCTCGGCTTTCGCAGTAAGCAAAATGATAGGAATGTTTTGTGTGTGGCGATTCTTTTTAAGCTCTTTAGCAAATTCAATCCCACTAATCGTTGGCAACATCCAATCCAGCAAAATTAAATCCGGTAATTTATTTTTTATTTGGCGTCTAGCCATTCGAACATGCTCAGCTTCCATCACCGTCATACCCGAATGCTCTAAGGCAAAACGTAACATCTGACGTATAGCCAACTCATCATCGACAATCAGTATCGTTGCTTGCTTGGCCATACTTGCTCCTTGTTAATTTGTCCCTTTGATACTCTTCACCTGCGCTGTCACTCCTAGCCTTCATTGTCATTCCTGCGAAAGCAGGGATCCAGTTGTATTAGAGCTGGCTCCGCCAGCACATTTAAGCGTTCGACGAACGCTTGAGTGAGCCCGCTATGCGGGCGTTAAATATAACTAGATCCCTTTTTTCAAAGGGATGACAACTTGCGGAAGACATCATTCTTTCATCATTTCGAAAAACTCGGCATTAGTCTTCACCTGATGCAAACGCTCAAGCAAGAACTCACTCGCAGCCAATTCATCCATCGGATGCAAGACTTTTCGGATGATCCATGTGCGGCGCAATTCTTCTGGAGTCATCATCAACTCTTCACGACGTGTACCAGAGCGGTTGATGTTGATCGCTGGGAAGATACGCTTCTCAGCAATACGGCGATCAAGATGCACTTCCATGTTACCTGTCCCTTTGAATTCTTCAAAAATCACTTCGTCCATACGAGAACCCGTATCAACCAACGCTGTAGCAACGATAGTTAAGCTCCCGCCCTCTTCCACATTTCGAGCAGCACCCAAAATACGTTTCGGACGTTGTAAAGCATTCGCATCCACACCACCGGTTAGCACTTTACCAGAGGATGGAACAACCGTGTTGTAAGCACGTGCCAAACGAGTAATGGAGTCTAACAAGATCACCACATCACGCTTATGCTCAACCAATCGTTTCGCGCGTTCAATCACCATTTCTGCCACTTGGACGTGTCGCGTAGCTGGCTCATCAAAGGTACTTGCTACCACTTCACCCTTCACAGAACGCTTCATGTCGGTCACTTCTTCAGGTCGCTCGTCAATCAATAAGACAATTAAGTGACACTCTGGATGATTGGCGCTAATAGAATGAGCCAAGCTTTGTAGCATCATGGTCTTACCAGCTTTAGGTGGAGACACAATCAAACCCCGTTGACCCTTACCGATCGGGCAAAAGGCTTGAACCACACGTGGCGCCAAATCTTCTGTGGTGCCGTTACCCATTTCCAATGTGAACATTTCATCTGGGAAAAGTGGTGTTGCATTTTCAAAGGCAATTTTATCTTGAAGGCTCCCCGGTTTGTCGTAGTTAATTTCATCAACCTGAAGCATTGCAAAATAACGCTCATCTTCTTTAGGCGCCCGAATACGACCAGAAATCATATCACCGGTGCGCAAGTGATGACGACGAATTTGAGTCGGTGAAACGTATACATCATCAGGACCGGCAAGGTAGGAACTCTCGATGCATCGCAAAAAGCCAAACCCATCTGGCAAAATTTCTAGAACACCATTGCTTGCATAAAGGATATCACCGTTATCGGAATACATACGCATGAGGGAGAAAATCAAATCGGACTTACGCGCACGAATACTATCTAGACCATTTCGTTTAGCGATATTGGAAAGTTCTGCTACGCTTTTTTGATTTAACACATGAATATCAATGGTATCAGCACCTTCACGTGTTTTTTCAATTTCTTCTCTCAATAAATCATCATCGGAAAGTCCATTATCGCGGTACTTACCACCAGATCGTCGATTACCATTAAAGTCTCGATTTCCTCGATTCCCAGACGCCTTATTAAATTTGTTGTGCCGTTGTGGACGAGAACCCTGATTATTGTTTTGTCGATTTTGCTGATTTGAACCACGTGGCGCTGTTCGCATGCCTGTTCGAGGGCTTTTGCCAGTTAGCTTGGCGGCGTCCACCCCATTATCAGTGGTAGGCTTCCCACCAGCAGGAGCCACCTTGGGTCCCATTTTCGGAACAGCTGTTGGTTTAGCTTCTGCACTCTCACCGTTGGCTTTAGGACGAACCGTTGGACCACGTCGTAATGTTCGCCGACCTCCCAACACGCCTCGTTTTACCTTAGGACCTTCTCCTGATGGTTGATCGGACGGAGGATTATTGGGTGTATTCGATTGATTGTCATCTGTGCTTGCCATGATAGCCCTTATGAGTAAATAAAAAGTGAGTTTAATCGCAAAAGCAGAACGCCTTTGCTTATTAGGTGATTGGAATCCCTGTCATCGTGCTTAACTGCCCAAGTGCTCATTCAAGAAAGCAAGGAGCTCAGCTTCAGAAACAACGCCGACCTTTGTGCCAATAACCTGACCTTCTTTGAAAAGCAATAAAGCTGGAATACCTCGAACATTGTAACGTGCAGCCACGTCTCGGTTGTCTTGAACATCCATTTTTACGATTTTCAGTTGACCAGACATCTGTGTCGCAACGCTATCTAAAACCGGTGCAATCAGTTTGCAGGGTTGGCACCAAGGCGCCCAAAAGTCCACAAGAACGGGTAAGGCTTCTTGCAACACACTCTGCTCAAATTCTGCATCAGTCGTTGATAACACTAGATCGCTCATCCAAATATCTCCATTAGTATAGGTGATTGCATGGCTTTTAAACCACTGCTAAGAAAGAAAGGGTGAAAATGTCACGGGCTTTTAGCTTTTGCCGCTCTTTAGCAGCCCCGAAAAAACAGACTGGATCATCGTAACACCCCTTTCTGTAGATTGCAACGATAACTGTTTTTGTATACAAATCAGCCGATTACTTGTTGTTGCAGAGATCAAAGCAAGCCTTGAAGAAGCATGTTAACGAGTTGTAACGCAACTAAAGCGGCCAGCAACGACAGATCAAACCCCGCCATTGCCGGGATCCACCGTCGAAAAGGAATCAACAAGGGCTCAGTCAGCTGCACAACCAACTCAAGAAACCATGTGTTTGGCTGAGCAAACCAACTCATGATACCTCTTATAATGATGGCTGCGATGAACAGGTGAATCATGCGTTGCAAAATCAACACTAACGCTAAAAACACACTAACCGGCAACGATGGTAACGCTCCCGTCACAACAGCAGCACTTAACCACACGTCCAATGTACCCACACAAATCACCCAAAACAGAATGACACAATCAACGCCTTTAAAGGGGCGCAGACCCGTTAGACGTTTACAAGGAGCAATCAACCACTCACTGAGCTGCAATAACAGTTGAGAAACTGGGTGATGATAGCGCGCACCCAAAAACTGCAACACCAAGCGCAAAAGGAGCACCCACAAAAACAAACCAAAAACCACTGACATTAAAAAACCTAATACATGATGCAGCATATCTTACTCCCCGAACTCGGGTTCTCTAAACAACCCCGACCCTATCCGAACCCACGTGGCGCCTGCCAGTAAGGCTTGTTGATAATCCTGCGTCATCCCCATCGACAACTCAGGCAAGTCAACCCCTAAGGCTTTCTCACAGGTATCCCGCCACTGCGCACAGCGCAAAAAAGCATCCCGTTGCTGGGTCTCATCATACCCCTTAGGCAACATGGTCATCAAGCCCTTCAGTGCTAAGCGTGGTAAGGCTTCAACCTCTTTTGCAAGATCGTAGAGGGCTTGCTCTGATACTCCTGCCTTACTCGCTTCACCTGTCACATTCACTTGCAAGCAAACCGACAAAGGAGGGCGGCTGTCAGGACGGCTGTGATTAAGTGCTCGAGCATGCCTCACATCACAGAGACTATGCACCCAGTCACAGTGTTTCGCTATCTCCGCACATTTGTTTGACTGAAGACGACCAATGAAATGCCACACCAAAGAGCGACTAGATAGCACGCTTATTTTTTCTGACGCTTCTTGCCAATAACTCTCCGCAAAATCTCTCTGCCCCAAATCAGCAAACAACTCGATGGCAGCAATCGGACGACCCTTGCTTACCGCAAGCAGACGTGCTTCTGAATTGAATTGTGTTATGGCATCTCGATAAGCAGTCCATGCTTCTACGGAATCGGTTTTATTCATCAGTAATAGAACTAGGTCCTGCCTCACGAACCGCATCAGAGACATCAAAACGCTGGAAGTTTTCTTGGAACAAAGCAACAAGCTCGTTTGCTTTAGCTTGATACGCGCTCATGTCTTTCCAACCGTTGCGAGGATCTAAACAGGTTGTATCCACACCAGGCACATGATTCGCAAACTGCAAATCAAACCCTGGCAAGACATCACCGAACTCCGCTGTTTGATGAATCACAGAGCGCACGATAGAGCGTGTATCCGGAATAGCAAAGCGTTCTCCGCCCTCGCCATAAGCACCACCGGTCCAACCAGTATTAACCAAATAAACCGGCGTGTTTTGCTCTTCAACTCGACGCATTAATAGTTCCGCATACATACGAGCAGGTCTTGGAAAAAACGGAGCACCAAAGCACGTGCTAAAGGTTGGCTTTATCGCTGCGGTTTGACCTATCTCGGTGGATCCGACCAAAGCGGTATAACCGCTTAAAAAATAATACGCTGCTTGCTCTCGTGTTAACTGAGATAAAGGTGGCAACACACCAAACATATCACAGGTTAAAAACATCACTGCTGTTGGTCTATCTCCACGTGAGGACATCACACGCTTTGGAACATGCGTTAATGGGTACGCTACGCGTGTGTTTTGTGTGTGTCGATCATCGTTGTAGTCTGGCCTACCTTGCGAATCAATGACGACGTTTTCCATCACCGCACCGCTTTTAATAGCGTCCATAATGACTGGTTCTTTTTCTCGTGATAGGTTGATCGCTTTTGCGTAACAACCTCCTTCAAAATTAAATGTTTCTTTAGAGGACCAACCATGCTCATCATCACCAATCAAAAACCGTTCTGGATCACTGGATAATGTTGTTTTCCCTGTGCCTGATAAACCAAAAAATAACGCCACTTGTTCGCCGTTTTCATTAGCATTCGCAGCGCAGTGCATGGGCAACACGTCACGTTCTGGCAACAAGTAATTTAATACAGTAAACATCGCTTTTTTCATTTCGCCAGCATACGGCATGCCAACCAACAACACTTTTCGTTCACTAAAATTGATCATCACGGAGCCGTCACTATTCACACCATCACGCTCAGGATCAGTCGCTAAGCCAGGCACATTTAAAATCGTCCACTGAGGCATGTGAGAGTCATTAACGGTTTTACCATCGAAGTGATTCACAAACATATGGCGCGCATACACATGATGCCAAGCGCGCTCCGTCATGACGTGAACCTTGACCGCGCAATCAGGATGCGCCCCAACATAAAGATGAGACTCATAACCCGTTTGTTCCATCAAGTAATTGTAAGCTCTTTCCCATAACGCTTCAAAATAACCAGGATGTATCGGGCGATTAACAGATCCCCAATCAATATGATCCTTAACGGTATCGTCTTGCACGATGAATCGATCTTTCGGTGAGCGTCCTGTTCTTGACCCTGTTGTTACAGACAAAGCACCATCTGCACTTAAACGTGCTTCTCCATTTTTTAAAGCCGATTCGATGAGGAGTTCTACGGGCGGGTTAGCTAAGAGTGCGGGTTCAGCAAGTAATGTCATCAATGAAAACTCCTTTTTTAAAAGTACGAGTTGAAAAAGTGTAAAAATTATTGCAGATTCTACGAAGGTTGAACAGTGCTTTCTACAAGCATTTTCTGACAACCACTTAACGTACCCAATCATACAGGAATTCCTCGCCGAATGTCAGCTCAATTCCTCATCGCAACATCCAAGGTCATTCAAGATCCTTTTCATCAAAGCATCATTTACTTATGTCATCATCAAAACCACTCAGGTGGCATGGGTCTTATCATTAACAAAACCATCGCCGATGTTGATTTGTCTGGTGTGCTCAACCACTTAGACATCGAACACCAACACAACCATAGCAGCTCAGTTTTCATGGGAGGCCCTATTCATGCTGATAGAGGCATCATTGTTTACAAACCAGCACACGGCAAATCTCACAATACGGACGTAAACCTCTCTCATTCCAAAGAGTTTTTAAACACCATCGTGGATGGCCAAGGCCCCAATGACTTTTTCTTAGCGCTAGGTCACACCAGCTGGAAGCCTGGTCAACTCCAATCCGAACTTCAAGACCACTCTTGGTTACTCTACGAAACTCCATCCACCAGTATCCGCGACGAGCTCTTATTCTTTGCTCCCATCGCATCAAGGTATCGCTTAGCCTGTGAATTGCTAGGCTTTAGACCTCAGCAACTCTCCTGGCAAGAAGGGCGCGCCTAGAACTACTGCACTTTCTATTTTGTTGGCACTATCTGGCTGACCTTTGCGATTCATTTCCTCGCGTCAAGCGCAAGGACTCCTGTGGGTTGGTGTCTCCTGGTATCACGATGTGATTCCGTCGACGCTTATTTCTCATGTACTTTATGTACACTACACTGCAATTCTCAAAGATCAACCACCTATCATCCAGATAACGAAAGTTCAACGGCACTAGACCAAACCCCTCTCTCTAGATAGACTAATTGCCACCACACTAGAAATGAGTGGACTATGCAAACACACACCTACATTGCCTTTGATTTCGGCATGAAACACATCGGCGTTGCCGTGGCTCAAAGCAACATGGAAACGGCAACTGCTTTAAGCTCCTTTCCAGCACAAAACGGGATCCCTGAGTGGGACGCCGTGCTCGCCTTGCTGGCCGAGTGGGACGCTTCCGCATGCGTAGTGGGCATCCCCTTAACCGCTGATGGTGACACTCAACACATCACGCACTGCGCCAAGAAATTTGCCAATCGCCTACATGAAAAATCTCGGCTGCCCGTCCACCATGCTGATGAGCGATACACGAGCATGGAAGCCGAGCGGCACATCAAACGTAACCAACTCAAAGACAACATTCATGCCTACAGCGCCAAACTGATTCTTGAGAGCTGGTTGCGTAATGAGTCATCGTCGACATAATTGCCTACGAAACCGAGAGGTGTGTTTAATATCAAGACCACCTGCAAAAAAGCTCCAAAAAGTACTGGATAACTTATCCACAGTTGGTTAGACTACAGATCCAGTGAGGTTGCAACCTCATCTGAACTGATTATCCTGAAAACATTTTTTGATCTTCCTTTAATCAAAGGTAGGATCTCTTGACCACGCCAGTGCCACCATTCCTGTGACCACTGTAAATAACGAGGACATCACTTGCATGAGCATCGTCGACCATGCTGAAAGCGAAGCAACTGCCGTTGCCACGCCTGAAACAGAAGCCCCCATTGATCTACTCGCTTTATGGGATATGTGCCTAGGTAACCTGAAAGAAGAAATCTCTCAGCAAGAATTTAATATTTGGATTCGCCCCTTACAAGCCACCGCTAAAGGGGGAGCGCTGCAACTGCTCTGCCCAAACCGTTACTTCATTGAGTGGATTGAAGAGCATTACCTCTCTTTAATCAAGAAGATATTAGGGGATTATTGTGAGACTGTACCAAGAGTTATCCTGGTCGTCGGAACACGAGAACAACCCGAAGACTCATCTGCAGGTGGCTCAAAAGCAACGACTAGCGCAGCACCAACTGGTCAAACTCAACCCCAAACAGTCTCTTTTAATAAGGGCCACACGCACAGCAACCTCAACCCCCGCTTTACGTTTGAGTCGTTCGTAGAAGGTAAATCTAACCAGATTGCTCTTACAGCTGCCATGCATGTGGCCAAAAACCCTGGACAAACCTATAACCCCCTCTCACTATACGGCGGGGTCGGTTTGGGTAAAACTCACTTGGCACATGCTGTTGGTAACTTCATCCTCAAAGAAAACCCTAACGCTAAGATTCTGTACTTACACTCCGAGCGTTTTGTCGCAGACATGATCAAGGCCCTACAACGTAACGCCATGAACGAATTCAAGCGCTTTTACCGCTCCGTTGACGCTCTTTTGATCGATGACATTCAGTTTTTTGCCGGCAAAGAGCGTTCTCAAGAAGAGTTCTTCCACACATTCAACGCCCTTTTAGACGGTCAACAGCAAATCGTTCTGACTTGTGATCGTTACCCAAAAGAAATCAGTGGCCTGGAAGAACGCCTACAATCGCGTTTTGGTTGGGGCCTCACTGTCGCTGTGGAGCCACCTGAGCTCGAAACACGAGTCGCCATTTTGATTTCCAAAGCAAAGGAAAGTGGCATACAACTCAATCACGACGTTGCGTTTTTTATTGCTAAAAACATCCAATCCAACGTCCGTGAATTAGAAGGGGCGTTGAAACGAGTAGTCGCCAATGCTCACTTTACGGGCAGCGACATCACCGTTGAATTTGCACGCGAGGCTTTGAAAGACCTCCTGACCCTTCAAGCCAAGCTGGTGACCATCGACAACATCCAACGCACAGTAGCTGAATACTACAAAATCAAAGTATCAGACCTGCTATCCAAGCGTCGTAGTCGCTCTATCGCAAGACCGCGCCAAATGGCCATGGCTCTAGCGAAAAAGCTGACCAACCACAGCTTGCCTGAAATCGGTAATGCGTTTGGCGGTAGAGACCACACGACGGTGCTACATGCATGCCGTAAAGTTGACGAACTGCTGCAAACGACCCTCGATATTCAAGAAGATCACAAGAACTTGCTTCGTATTTTGTCTGCTTAGATCGCCGCAGCACCCACACGTCCTCGGTTTGTGCTAACAAATCCGCCGCTACCCAATACGCCCCCCGGTTACGGCACGCAATCCGCTGGGGGCCCAGCAACATCACGCCCCCCGGTTACGGCACGCAATCCGCTGGGGGCCCAAGCTGATTCAAACTGACACTTCTGTATCACACTTTTGTCATCCACATAGTTCTGTGAACCGTCTAAATGTCTTTTAAAACCCCACCTCGGAAAGGGTAACATACTATCCCTTTTCCTCCCGTCCAAATTTAGTCAATGGCCAATGACTAAACTTAGATAATGGCCATTACCTAAATTTCAAAAACTCTTAAAAATTATTTAATATCAATCAATTATGAGTCCATGGCAAATCTAAACAATCGCGTTTATGACCTATTAAACAGATCGCTGGACGCGGCAAGCAAACCTCTTTAAAATGGTGGCTTTCTTGATGCACGCGAAGGAAGCCCGTCATATGAGCAACACATCAGCCCCTATACTCCTCACTCGAGATTGCCTTTTGGGCCCTCTGCAAAAAGTCATTGGCGTAGTAGAAAAAAAGCAAACCATGCCGATCCTATCGAATGTGCAAATGACCATCGAACAAGATACTATCTCCTTCATTGGCACTGACTCTGAAGTTGAGCTCCGTGGTGAGGCTCTATTTATCTCTCAAACACCTGTTGAAACCATTCGTTTAACGCTACCTGGTAGGAAGCTGGCTGATATTTGCCGTGCCTTACCCGATAATGCGGCCATCGAGCTATATCAAGAAAACGAATGCGTCGTGCTACGTTCAGGAAAAAGCCGCTTTACCCTAAGCACCTTACCCGCAGACGATTTTCCAACCATCGAACGTGAAAGTGCTGATGTAGAATTTACTCTTTCACAAACCGCCCTGAAATCACTACTTCAACAAACTCAAGCCTTTATGGCTCACCAAGATGTCCGCTATTACTTGAACGGCCTCCTTTTAACCACCAGCGACAATACCCTAATTGCAGCTGCTACAGACGGGCATAGACTTGCTAAAGCCTGGATAGAGAACGCTCCAGTCTCTGATGATATACACATCATTATCCCACGCAAAGGCGTGATGGAGCTCTTACGTCTATTGTCTGACAGCGATGAGCCCATCACTGTGCGTGTGGGTAAAAATCACATCGCCATCAGCAGCCCTCACTTCTCCTTTATCTCTAAATTAATTGATGGCCGCTTCCCTGATTACAGTCGTGTTATCCCAAAGAAAACAGAGCTCACACTTCCTCTAGACCGTGACCAGCTAAAAGAAGCCCTTCAACGCGTCATGATCCTATGTAGCGAGAAGCATAAAGCCATACGCTTTGAATTCCGAGAAGGCTTACTAACGATTACCGCCAACAACCCTCAACTTGAATCTGCCGAAGAAAGTATTCCCCTAGATTACCACAAAGAACTCATGGATATTGGCTTTAATATCAAATACTTACTAGACACTCTTCACACTATCCCTAGCGGGCCAATCACGCTATCTCTTAACGGACCAGACCAAAGTGTCCTATTTGAATCTCAAGCTGATAAAGAAACTGGTGTCAGCAGCCTCTTTGTCATCATGCCGATGCGACTATAAAAGAGAGTGGGGCTATGCGCCGAATCCGTGAGCTAACCATTCGGCAGTTTCGAAATATCTCAGACCTTAAGCTTGAGTTTAAGTCTCCCATGCAGCTTTTTTATGGCGATAACGGGGCAGGAAAAAGCAGCATCCTTGAAGCCATTGTTGTCTTAGCAACAGGTCGATCTTGGCGAAGCAAGCAGCTATCACAGCTCATACAGCACAACCAAGAAGCATTCAATTTACAAGCCACCGTCAGTCTTGATGCTATCGACAACAACCTGGGTTATAAGCACCACAAAAAGGGGCTCTCTGAGACCTCTTTATCAGGCAATTCTTGCTCTTTAAGCGATTTAGCCAAACACCTACCGACCCAACTTATCAGCACTCAAAGCTATCGCTTTTTAACAGATGGTCCAAAAAATCGACGCTCCTTCTTCAATTGGGGCTTGTTTCACGTGGAACCTAGCTTCAACGCCACATGGCAACGCCTGCAAAAAGTATTAAAGCAGCGAAACGCCTCGCTGAAGAATCACAAAACCCCTCAGGAAGTGGAGATATGGAACGATCCATTGGTAGAACTTTCCGAAACCATTGACGCCTTGAGGGTCTCCCAACATATTGATATTAGTAATCTTTTTTCTCTTCACCTGGATCGTTTGAGGCATCCAGCTACTCTTGAATTACAGTACGAGAGGGGTTGGAACCCAGATGTGTCTCTGGCAGATGCCCTTAAAAGCTCCTTCAGGCGTGATTCACAGCTTGGGTACACGCAGCTCGGTCCACACAAAGCGGATTTCCAAGTATTGTCTCATGGTGTTCCAGCGGCGCAAATTCTCTCTCAAGGCCAGCAAAAATTGGCTATGGTGGCGCTACACCTTGCACACGTGGATTACCTTAAGCAGCAGAGAGACACATCAGCCATTGTTCTGCTTGATGATCTCACAGCGGAACTGGATCAACATGCACAAAAAAGCCTGCTAGCCACTCTAAACGCTTTAGATTCACAGACATTTATCACCAGTATTCATCCACATTTCCTGTCTAATCTTGATGAAAGCTTTAACGGAGAGATTCATGCTGTCTCTTCTGGGGACATCTTAAAAGAGATCAATGCGTAATCAATTTGTGCTTTATTTTGTCTTTTCCCGAACAACTTTAGCCCAAAACACCCTCTAAAATGTTTCACATGAAACATTTTAGAAAGCCAGAAAAACTATTTTAAGCGCCTCCAAAGGTACCGCCTCAAAGAGGCTTAGGGCTTTTGCATGTAAAAACGTTAGTGGGTATACTGGCTCCACAAAATACTCCCCACTTTTCAATGAGGTATCCCCAATGTGTGGATTGTTTGGAACACGCGGCCATCACGATGTCAAACAAACAGTCGTGAAAGGGCTTCAAGACCTTTCCTATCGAGGCTACGACTCCTGGGGCTTGGCTATGCAAGCGCTGGGAACTATTCATGTATCAAAAGAAGTGGGCTTGATACCCAATAATCCCGAGCTCCCCAATATTGACACACACTTGGCGATAGGCCACACACGCTGGAGCACACACGGCGAACCTACGATCAAAAACGCCCACCCACACCTTAGTCAAGACGGCCGCATTGCCGTCGTGCACAACGGAATCATTGAAAACTACGCTGAATTAAAAGACTCTCTAAGCAGTGGAGTGGTTTTTCAGTCAGATACAGATACTGAAGTAGTAGCACATCTATTAGATGAAGCTTATCAAAATGGCTGTACGCTGGTAGACGCATTAAGACAGGTGATAAAACGCTTAAAAGGGCGCTTTGCCCTGTTGGTGATTGACTCTGAACACGATCAACTCCTAGCTGTCAGACAAGGATCTCCTGTCGTCGCTGGCACAGATGGAACAAAACAATGGATTGCCTCCGATACGTTTGCACTATCCAGGCAGTGCAACGAAGCCATGTATCTAGAAGACGGCCAAATGCTGGTAGCAAATGCCGAAGGGATGCACTTATACAACGAAAGCGGAAAGTTACTACCAGTACACATGGAACCCATTAGCACTCAATCAGCTAGCAGTAAGCTTGAAAACTATGAACACTTCATGCGACAAGAAATTGATGAGCAAGCTGCTGTTATTCACCGGACAACTCAAGCTTGGGACCCACAACAACACTTATTCTCTGAGGATACGCTAAAAAGCTTAAAACGCATCATCATATTAGGCTGTGGAACAAGTTGGCATGCCGGATTGGTAGCAGAATACTGGCTTGAACGTTATGCACAGCTTCCTGTGGATGTGGAATATGCTTCAGAGTTTAGATACAGGGATCCTCTTATCCGCCCTGGTGATTGTGTGATTGCCATCAGCCAAAGTGGTGAAACTGCTGACACCAATGCTGCTGCCAGCGTTGCGAAGGAAAAGGGCGCTTATATCATTGCCTTATGCAACACACCCGGTAGTACGCTAACACGCCTAGCTGACCATATCTGCCCAACCCACGCAGGCATGGAAATCGGGGTTGCCTCAACAAAAGCATTCACCACCCAGTTGGTCGTTTTGTATCAAATCAGCATCTGGCTCGCAGAGAACCTAAAAAACCTTGATAAATCAGAGTGTTATGATAAATATAAGAGCTTGGATACCCTGCCTGATGCCGTCACCGAGGCCCTGGAGTCAGAGCCTGCTATCAAAGACATTGCTAAGCACTACCATGAGCACCCCAATGCTTTATATCTTGGGCGCGGTCTACACTTTCCAATCGCGCTAGAAGGCGCTTTGAAGCTCAAGGAGGTATCTTATGTGCATGCTGAGGGTTATCCCGCTGCTGAGATGAAACACGGCCCTATCGCCCTCATTGACTCCCAGATGCCTGTCGTTGTTGTGGCGATCCAAGACCATACCTACGAAAAAATCCTGGCTAATATCGCCGAAATCAAAGCTCGCCTTGGTCGCATCATTGCCATTGGCTCAAAAAACGACTCCCAACTAACGCAGGGATGTGATCACGTCATCACAGTGCCGGAAGTTGCTGCTGACCTAATGCCGCTAATCACAGTGTTGCCTTTGCAGCTTCTGGCTTACCATATAGCTGCCTTCCGAGGCTGTGACATCGACAAGCCTCGCAACCTAGCTAAATCGGTAACCGTGGAGTAAGCCCATGCCTTTAAGAGCCATCATTTTTGATTTGGACGATACCCTCTACGATTGCACCAACACCCTGACACAAGCTGCTACCGATCGCGCCATTGTTGCTATGATCGAACACGGATTACAAGCTTCGAAACAAGAAGCAAAACATTTTCTAAACGAGTACCAAGCGAACGCAACACATCGGGTGCATGCACTCGATGCCTTAGTCGATCACTTCGGCCCTCAGCGTGAAACCATCCTTGAGCATGGCATGATCGCTTACAATGCACCGACCATTGACCAACCTATTGAATTATTTCCTGGGGTGCTAGAGACACTGTCAGAGTTACGTCATCACTACAAACTCATTTTAGTCACAACGGGTTTGCGTGAACGCCAACGAAATAAATTACGTTTGCTCGGACTAACTGATGCTTTTGATTGTATTTTAATTGATGACATTCACGAGGGCTTAAGTAAACGCGAACGTTTTTTAGCTGCTGCTACTAATTTTAATGTAACCTGCGAAGACATGGCTGTTGTGGGTGATAGAATCTTTTCTGAAATTAAAATCGGCAATCAGCTAGGTATGACAACCATCAGAATGCATCATGGCGCTTACGCTAACATTCACCCAAGCAAAGAATGGGAAGCACCCGATCATAACATCCGTGCCATCACAGAACTCCCAGAGTTAATACACCGTATTGACCAACACACACCAAAACGTATCGTCGTGATTGGTGGTGGCACAGGCGTTCCGGCATTGCTTCAAGGATTACGAGGACACCCCACAAAATTAACGGGTATCATCGCTGTGACTGACGCAGGCCGTAGTTCTGGACGATTGCGAAAACTGTTTGATATGGCCCCTCCTGGTGATATCCGAAATTGTTTGGCAGCACTTGCAACCGGTGACGACACACTGACAGAACTGTTGCAATACCGTTTTGATCGAGGCGATTTAACAGGCCACACCATAGGTAATTTACTTATCGCAGCGCTCACACAAATGACAGGATCATTCAATAAAGCCATCGATGAATTAGCACGATTACTGCAAATTGATGGAACGGTGCTACCGAGTTCTCCCGCCAATGTACACATTCGCGCGCAACTGGCTGATGGTAGTTGGTTAGAAAACGAATGCGATATCGTCGAAACCGATAACACACATGTCCACGAACGCAGTCCTATACAACATGTCGAACTCAGTGAAAAAGCACCGGCTAGCCCTGCGGTATTAAGTGCTATCAAAGAAGCCGATGCCATTGTGTTAGGCCCGGGTGGTTTATACACCAGCATCTTGTCTAATTTACTAGTCGACGGCGTCAAAGAAGCTCTTTGCGAGAGTAATGCTCGCTTGTTTTACGTGTGCAACCTGGTCACGCAACCCTGCCAAACACACAATCACAGCGTTAGCGATCACGTGGACGCCATAGAACGCTATTTAAAACCCGGCATCATCGATCATGTGCTTGTGCATGATAAAGACCTACCTAAAACCTTGCTTGATATCCTCAAAGAAGGTCATGCGTACCCTGTTGAAGAAGATGAGCAAACAAAAACAATGCCACTCGTGAAAGCAAATCTGATCAAAGAACAAGATAGCATTGATGAGCTTTGGGAAAAACAAAACTTGTTACAGCATGATCCTAAAAAACTAGCAGATGTTATCATGGATGTATTGTCAGAGGAGTGACACATGACCGACCTTTTGCTTTCCCATGCAGAAACAAGCGTTAACTTAGCAGCCATTGTCCAAGAGACTGCTGAACGTATTCAACAAGACGGTGCTCTTGATGGCTACTCCGTTGAGTCTCAATTGCAATTGCTTGAAGAACTACAAGGGTTTGAGCTAGGTAGGTTTCTGCTCGTCAACAAGGGATTAAATGGTTACTGGACTCATTATGTTCTGACACACCCATGGCACCAAAATGAAAAGCAACTCACCGAACTAGAGCAATTTATTTTAGAAAAAAGCCCTTTAACGCTAGCCATACAAGAACGCTTTCAAATCTATCTTGATGAAGCACAAAAGCTGGTCCAACAAGGTGCGTGCTTTGCCTCCATCCCGTCTGGAACAATGGGTGAGCTACTGTATTTAGACTTTCCTCATATCGATCAGATGTCGTTAGTAGGGATCGACTATGACCCTGACACCTTAGCGCAAGCACAAGTGATGGCTGAAGAAAGAAAACTTACGCCTTGGGTCACACTCGAACAGGCCAATGCATGGGATATTAAGTACGACAACGCTTTTGACTTAATTAGCAGTAACGGGCTAAGCATTTATGAATCCAACGACGACCGCGTTGTGGATCTATACCGAGTCTTTTATCAGGCTTTAAAACCAGAAGGAACTCTCATTACTAGCTTTATCACACCACCCCCAACACTCACGAACCAGTGTGAATGGCGCATGAATGCTATTAATTCCGAACACTTATTAAAACAAAAAGTGTTATACAACATCATCGGCGGGAAATGGCAATGTTTCAGATCAACAGAAACCACTCGTTCACAACTAGAAGCCGCTGGATTTAATGATGTCTCGTTTATTCCAGACAAAGCGGGCATGTACCCTACAGTGGTCGCTAAAAAAAGCTAATCACCAACTCCCATCACAAGACACAGGTTCCGTTGTGGCGGTATGATAAGACTCGTTATCGTCATCATTTTGATCTGATTCAGGTAGAGAATCAGCTGCTGAATAATTGCCCTCATCCGAAAAATTAACATGAAAGCTATCGTCCATCACACCACATTCTAGGGAACACCAAACACGATGAGACAAAGTTTGCTTATAAGGGGGATAGCTTTTAAAGATAACATGCAGCACAAACAGCACCCAGTCTGCCAATTGATCACACCTCGTATGTTCCATTTGACTTATAACTATTAAGCACTTTCTTAACAAGACCAGATCTTGAACCGCAGACAAGCGCAGCTTAACCGAGTTCACGAGTTCCGGGGAAACACGCTCAACAACACGCACAATTTGTGCACAAACCTCACCAAGGATACCCGCTTTTTTGCCTCGTTTTTTCACTAAACACCTCTATTTATCTATCAATTTCGGTAATCGTAGTAAATCATACTGAAAAAATAAAATCCATCTTGTGGTACGAGATCGGTTCTGTCAAAATGCCTCAGGTTTTCTGCAAGGAGACACTCATGTCCACCTATTTCCATCAAATGCTCAACAAAGCAAAAGTAGCCATCAAACACGCCTACGCGATTTACTCCAACTTCCCTGTGGCCTGTGTTATTCGTTCTAAAAGCAATGCCATCTACACCGGTGTAAACGTCGAAAATGTTGCTTTTCCTTTAGGTTGCTGTGCCGAACAAAGCGCTCTTGCCGCAATGGTGACGGCTGGCGAGCGCGAAATCGAGGAAGTGTTAATCTTAGGAGATAAAAAAGACTTTTGCCGCCCCTGCGGCGGCTGTCGGCAGCTCTTAAAAGAATTTGCCAACAATGACTGCATCGTCACCATCGTTACGCCTGAAGAAAAAACCGAGCAACACACCATAGGACGACTCTTACCAGGTGCTTTTAATGCGGATTTGGCACATGACGACTCATAGCGTATCGGAACTGAAAACACAGCTGTTTAGACTGCCAGGCAACTTTGCAAACAAAGCTTGGATGCGAGGTTTCATCGCATGCGTCGTATTTTGACCCGGAACAATGGTGCAGATGTAAGAAAGGATGCCGGCTTTACCTTTTAATCCTGGCTTCCAAATGGCACCTGAATAAGCCTTTGGTTGATAAACCAACCTCAACCCTTGTAATTTTTTGTCAATAGCCTGTTGTTTGAAATAAACCGTCACAAAGCAACTGTCATGCAACGCAATTCTTGCAAAAGGGTAGCCTGGGAAATCATGACCGTACCAAGCAAAAGAACGACATGCTTTGCCTGTTTTCGATTGCTCCTGGCCTGCTTCTTCAGCAGCAGTTACCAACGGTTGCAACAAACTCACTTTGCCCCGAACAGCCCTACGTTTAACCGTTGCTTCACTCATTGAAAACACACAGGTGGGTATCAGTAAGAAAGAAAGTAGTACAAATGGTCGCGTCAATTTAAACACACAATCCTCCTTATCAAATACCATAACCAAGCTGCAAGGCGAATCGCGTATAAATAGCCCAAGCCCAAAGAAGACCCAAGACAACAATAAAGGTGAATCTAACAGCTTCTCGGATAACCAACATGCGTGTTTGTATTTTGTTATCTAAATATTCACGAATAACCTTTAACGATTTTTGCAAGGATGTACCAGACATGGATGAACGCAACAAAGCTTTTTCATCATCTGAAAAGACTTTTAAATCTTGTAAGGAATCATCAAAGTTTCTGCCCTGTAAAAGCTCATTACTAAACCGTTTCAACTCTAGATAGTAAGGAGACATAACCAACATCCTCACAGCCTTTTGAAGTGACTGCTGTAAAGTGATACCACTATTAACTTGAAGATCCAGATAAAAGAACAACGAAGAAGCGACGTTTGATCGAACACCTTCCCCAATAATAGGCAAATGCAAAACACATTTTCGCCAAAGTAAAAGCAAAGGAGAATAGCAGCGTATAACAATACAAGCAGTAAACAAACTCACCGGATAGATTAAGTAAGACCAATCAAGTAACGCACGCCCAGAGAAGATTTGGAAAAAGGTTTCATACAAGGGAGGAGGCAGAATATGCGCATAATAAAACCGAAGCCGGTTATCTAAAAGCCAAATTTTTACATAAAAGATAAACACAAAGACTGTCACAATAAGCGATAGCACAAACACAACGGACATTCGAATGACTGAAAAAAGCATGCCTTGCTTTTGTTCAGATACTTCAGCAACCGACATAAAGACCCGACACATGGAATTTGTATCAGTACAGCCTGACAAAAGAAGCTGGTACTCCTTTGGTAGAAAAGAGAAAGAGTCTTCAACACTACTGGAAAGGTCTTTACCCAAGGATAGATTTTCATGAAGCATACAAAGGCCTCGTAAAAAGTAGCGATTTTTCTCCCGAACCATCAACGATTCTGCTACTTTATTAATGCTTAGACCTGATTGAAGTAGGTTTGTGACTTGCCTAAAAAAAACTGCACGCGTGTGCGTACTGACTCGATAAGAACGAAAAAGTTTAAACACAAACAATAAAATTCTTTCTGCCCATACTGGTAATCGATAACCATACTGAAGGCGAAGATCCCGCAAACCTGTGATATATTTTAAGTGTTTAAGATCCGAAGCAAATAAGAAGCCACGTTTCTTTCGCCCCTTTTGTGTGTTGGCTCGGTAGTAATAAAAAAAAGCATTCATGTATCACACACCAGTTTTATGAGCTCGGATATAGGTATGATACCTTGCTCAACTAACGCTTTCGCTGAGTCAACAAGGCGTCCGCCCTCTAAAATTTTATCAGCCTCTGTTTCAAAACCTTCAAAGTCTCCTCGAATAATGCACTCCTGCAAAGAAAGAGTCAGTGATAGGGTCTCTGCAATCAGAGTTAAACCTCGAGATCCTGTTTGATGGCAAATCTGACATCCAGCTCCCTCGACCACTTGCAAGGATCCATTATTGGATAACCTATCCCCCAAAAGACGCTTTTCATCATCGGTCAAGCTCCTTGGTTTGCTTTGGCAGGAATCACACACTCGCTTTAGAAGACGTGTGGACAACACCAGCCGTAAGGCAGAACCAATCAAGAAAGGGTCCACACCTAAATCGATCAAACGAATAACCGTTTTCTTTGTATCAGAGGTATGAATCGTGGAAAAAACTAAAACGCCTGTAATGGCTGAGCGCATCGCCATCATGGCAGTTTCTTTGTCTCGCACCTCACCCACCATCAACACATCTGGGTTTTGCCGCAAAGAAGAACGAATGACAGCTGAAAAATCTAAACCAATATCAGGGTTTACCTGAACTTGATTGAGGTGCGAAAATTGAACCTCAATAGGATCTTCAATGGAAATCATTTTCTTCTGACCATCATGAATCCGTTTTAATAAACTATAAAGCAAGGTTGTTTTACCTGACGCTGTTGGACCCGTAACCAACATCATGCCATGTTCAGTCCGCAAAAAGTCAAGCACCGTATCTAATGATTTCTTTTCAACCAAAAGATCTTCTAACGGATGTACTTCTGACTCAGATAAGAGCAATCGCATGACGACAGAATAACCCGTCTGTGTAAACAAAATCGATAGACGAACATTAATCGTTTCATCTGTTCCTTGACGTCTAAAAGTAAAACCTAAATCTTGAGGCAAGTTTTTTTGAGCAATATCGCCATCACCTAGAATAATCAACCGCTGCACAAGCATATCAGAAATTTCAACGGGCAAATTGACTATATCAGCACTTTCATGACCAACGCGATAATAATACACCAAATGGTTAAAGTTTGATTCGATATGAATATCTGTTGCCATACACTGTAGAGCATCTTGCAGGATATGGTCTACCAAACTCACCACAGAAGCTTTACTGTCTAAACGATCAATACCATCCGCTAACTTCTTTACAGCCTTGTCAGAAGCAACCACACCTTTTGCTGTTCTTGCCAGACGTGTAATATTGGTAGTTTGCCGAAAGGAGCGGTTTAGCGCTCTTTCTAAAGACTGCTTAGAAGCAACATACATTCGATAAGGACACTGCAGCCACTGACTTATCGCAGCAATCATGCCATCATCATAGGGATTTAAGACGGCCACACAAAGCGTATCCTTATCCCACTTAAAAGCGATCATTTGGTATCGACGACAGCTTTTTTCTGGCAATTCTCGAGTGCAACTGTCATCGACGTTTTCTAACAGCGTCACTTCCGTCTGCTGCCATTCGGCCACATAGTAATCTAAGGTTTGTTGATCAATACTAGTTTTATCGCGCAATACACTAACCTGGGATCCAACATCGCGCGTTGCCTGCACACCAGAAAATAGACTCTTCCTCACGTCGGAACTTAACACACCAACTTGCTCTAAAAAACCGGGAAAGTCTAGTTTCTCACTCATGCGCGGTCACCACTGAGTGTGTGAATTTGTTGTGATAGAAAATATCGGTAGGGAGCATGTTTCCCCGTGTGTGCTTTTGCTCGTTTAAATGATTCCAAAGCCTCATGAGGTTTGCCATCATACAAATAAGCCACACCCAAACCCATCCACCACGTAGGCTCAGAACTATCAATAGACACCAGCTGTTGATACATAGCAATACTTTGCTTGTAATGTTTCTCTTTCACTAGTGCATAAGCTAGTAAAGCGTAATAGTCGGTATGCTCCTCCACAGCCATATGCGATGACTCTAGAAAAGAAACTGCTCTAGCTGAGTTTCCCTCATCCAAATACAAGTGAGCCAACTGCATTCGAAGTGATACATCGGTAGGCATTCTCTTGCGAAATGCATGAAGCAAATGCTCAGCTGCAACAAAACTAGATTGTTCTTCAAGCTGTGTTAACACAGCAGCCAATGCTTTTCGCCAGTGCTTTTTCGCTGCAATATGATTCACCACAGCATTAAAGCGGTTACTGTCATGTGCGTCTAAGGCTTCCTTTAAATCTGACACAGCCTGTGCTGCAGTCATTGGCGGATTCGTAGCTGTCTCATTGGGAATAACTAACGATACTGGAGAAGGGTTTGTTTTCGGAGAAAGCTTAACTGTCGCTTCAGTTTTATTTGCAATAGGCGCGCTAATTGTCGACGTGCTTGCCACTGGTGTGGACGTCACTTCGTTTGCTGAAGCTGACGGAGATGATGGCTCATCTTTTTTAACAGGTGCGTGCGTCGCCGCTGGCGTGTTCATAGCAAGCTTATGTGTTGTTTTCGTTGGGTGAGTCACTAAAACCCAAGCAATTGCCGCCAGGGCACACACACCTACACCCATAGCAGCCCAAAGATAGCGGCGTGTAGAAGATCTTTGGTGAAGTGTGTATTCCGGTGAGGCATGAGCCGCTTTATCTGCATTTTCACCAGGTAATGAAGATGCATTCATGGCCTGCTGGCGCTTTCCTTCTAAAGACTTTAAGGTGTCATTAATAATACTCATGAGCTCTTACCTCTGAAAAAGCAAATACATTAAACCAGCCACCACACCAAAAGTGACGAGTGACACAGCTGTTAACAAACCGTAATGTTTTGATGTCGCCCCATAGTGTGTGGTTGTATCAATCAAACTCACAGAATCTTTAATTGCTTTTTTCATGTCTTGTAAACTCACCATCTGATCCCCTCGAGAACACGCAATCAACATGGCTTTGTTACATAAAATATTAATGATCCGAGGAACTCCCTTCGCGTAACGATTGAGCGCCTTTACTGCAGCCTTTGTAAACACTTGCCCATGACAATGACCTGCGGCCAACAAACGACGCATTAAATACGACTGTGTGTGCTCAGGATCCAAAGCGTGTAAATAACAGCTGTATGCAATACGCTGTTGAATTTGACGCAACTGAGGTGTTGCTAACCGTGCATCCAGTTCAGGCTGTCCCACCAAAATAATTTGCAACAGCTTGCTTGAATCTGTTTCTAAGTTTGTGAGTAAGCGCATCACCTCCATAGCCTCATCATTCAGTAAGTGAGCTTCATCTACTAAAAGAACCACACGCCTATGAGCCTCATGCTGTTTCAATAACTCAGCACTTAAGGCTTCAATCAAGGTAAAACGTGTTGCATCCTCTGGCACAGGCAAGCCCAAATCTTGGCTCACTGCTTTTAGAATATCGTCGCCAGATAGGCAAGGGTTAAAGATATAACACGTGACATATTCATCGCCTAGTGTATTCAACATTTGTCGGCATAAAAGTGTTTTACCCAAGCCAACTTCACCTACTACTTTCATCAAGCACTCGCCCTGAGACAGGCCATACTTCAACACCTGCATGGCTTCCTCATGCTGAGAAAGATGACAGTACATAGACAAATTTGGTGTCAACGCAAAAGGGGCCTGCGCCAAGCGAAAATGTTGTAAATACATCTCACATTCCTTGTGTTATCAGGTGCTACCGTATGTCTTCTGCGGAATCCTCGCTGTGTCCCAAATACGACGCAACCTGGTCTAATTCTTTGATCCACGATTTATCGTCGACCACCCTAGCTCGTAGCAAGATGAACAGTTCTTTTTTGTAGTACTTGTCATCTCGTCTCGAATTATACGGTTTGTTTTCCATGCCTGGAATCTTATTATGCTGTAAGTCGCTACTTTCAGAAATTAAGCCACCAATCACAATGACTTGACCGCTCTTCGCACTCACAATGGTATCCGTTTCTCGTATCTTTGTTTTGGGCAAATCCAAGGAGGTGCTTGTACTCACTTTGGTAGCCACCGTAGTAATGCTACTCACAATTGGATGTATATGCATCGTCACAATATCGCCCATATCCACTTGGGGAGTCACGTCTAAAGCAACACCTGAAAAGAAAGACTGTAAGTTATTGGACTCAACTGGATCCGTTGAGCTACTTGATGTAGTTAAGTACGTGGTGGTATTACCCATCGAATAATACTCATCCTCACCGACCTTTATCAATGCTTTCTGGTTATTCAAAATAGCCACACGGGGACTTGACAAAATCGACACATGACCAACTGTTGACAAAGTATCAATGATATTACTAAAGTCTTTCGCTGTACTGTCTGAGTTTGAGGGATCTTTTGCGTAGGATAATTGGGACGCTGTACCACTGTTTGTCCATTTCAAGTAAGGAATGCCCAAATCTGAAATACCTACTTTTTGATCTTTGGTGAGCTCAACTTCTAAAATGCGTGCATCGATCACAACTTGCTTGCTGTTTAGGGTATGCATGGATTTCAAATAACGCGCCACCAGCTTTTGTGCTGTTGGTGTCGCCCTAACCACCACCAAACCATTAGCCTGGCTAATAGTCACACTCCCTTTAGAGCTAGCTTTATCTGAATCGGCACCAATAATCTGCTCAATAGATGCCTTGATTTCTTTCCAATAATCCGCAGAACCAAATTTAGTCTCCACTTGACTACTTGCACTTGTGGTCGTGGATGTATCAATCGTGCTTGATGTCCCGGAATTGCTTCTATTTTGCTCAGCACTACCTTGCACATCATTGATGTTCATGGTGCTAGAGCCTGAGCGATTCAAAGCTAACCAATCGATGGTATAAATTCGCGTAACCATGCTCTCTTGCACGATTTTATACCCAAATTCTTCTTCACGAACTTGATAACCGTAAGCATCAGAAACCGCGTGCAGCACTTCCGGCAACGTCACGCCATGCAAATTGATGGTGATGGAACCGGTTACTTTAGGGGAGACAACCAAGTTTACCTTATCAAAACTGGAGAGGTGCGTGAAAAACTGCCGGGCTGACATTTTATTCACTGCTATATCAAAGCGCTGCCAGTGGTGCTTTTTTTTGGTTATATCTTGATCAGATAGCGCTCTCGTTACTGCCGCGGGTAAATCAATTTGCTTGCCTGTCTTTCCTAAAGAAAGGTTCTCTTTAACCGATTGCTGAGCCATGTCCTGCATATTTTTAACAGATGCTTCGTGCGTATCGATCATGCCCTTACCCGTGCAAGCCACTAAGCTGATACTAAGCAGCGTAGCAAGCGTAGCTGAATGAATTTTCTTATAATTCATGCGAACATCCTTATCCACCTCCTAAAGCTCAAGCAGCAATGCTTTTTCAAGTAAGCCAAACCGTGCTCAATCACGGAGAGCCTAGGACTATACCAGCAAACATAGCACATGAAATACGATCTATCCGCTACAAGCCCTTCAGAAAGCAAGAGATTTCACCGCAATTGGACGTGCTATATGCTACCATTGGGTAAACGACTAACGCATGGAGGCGGTATGTCCGTCTGGCCTTTTCACACCTCTGAATACTCTTCTATCAGCCTTATGTTGCGTGATAACACCTTATATTATGCCCACCACACAAAAAAAGATGGTTTGAAAACCGGCCACTGCGCTTGGCCACATGGTTTTGCCGAATCTAATCTACCAAACCTCATAGCGAGTAAATCCCACGTGCAATACGTGATTCCACCTGAACATGTACGCATCATCCAAATCGATAAACCTGAGGGCATGCAGGGGAAAACGCTACTTAACTACGCTCGTATGGAACTACTCAACTACATTGACACCCCGTTGGAAGAAACCGTTGTCACCTTACTAAAAACCCCCTCTCTAGATAACCAACATCTAATCACACAAATAGTATTTGCTGCCTCCATCAAGGAGCACATGGATCAATTTGAAGAAAAAGGCATCGCTATTAACCGATTAAGCCTACCAGACGGTGGCTTTGTCTCTTGCAAAAACCACACAGACGAACAATCCAGGCATGTTATCGTAGTGCTTGATCCCTTCGCTCCCCGTATTCTGTCCCATGACCAAGGGCAACTGGATGGTATACAACCGTTACCAAAACCGAACATCCCCATTAAACAGGGCGTGTGTCCCACCTTAAGCAGCAGCATTGAACAGTGGTTACAGCGATACTTTGCTAAACAGGGTGACTCACCTGTCTTATTCGTGACAGAGTCTGACGAGGCCACAGAACGCTGGCAAACACATTTTAAAGAAAAATTCTCCTCAGAAGAGACTAGCTTTTCCTCTTACCCTAAAAACTTTGATACTTCCTCTTTCTGTGAACTTTGGGTCGCCTTAGCGGCGCAACACGATCACAGTAAACACTACCTGCCTTTTGATTTGTGTTGGACAAAACCACAACACACATTAAAGCGATGCATCCTGTGGCCTTGTTATGCAGTGTTAGCCGCAACCCTTGCGTTCGTTGGGGTTAAGAGCAGCAGCCAGTGGCTTCATATCAATGAGTTACAGCATAAAATTACCTCTATCACCACCAACAACAAGCTCTTTGATACAACTCTGGGCAACAAAAAAGATGCCGTTCTCGGCAGCTTTTCACCGCTAATGAACCAAGAAAACACCACGATTCTCTCCACCTTAAGGCTCCTGGGATCTCGTGCCTTTCCTGGCTTATGGATAGACACATTCTCCATCGAAAAACACCGGCTGGAATTAGTTGGTAGTGTTTCTAAACTACCACTTTTCCGACAGTATATTGACTGGCTAAAAAAATCGTCACTAGTAAAAGAAATAAACCTCAAAAAATTAGCCCCTCAAGATCTTCATAAAACTGAGTTAAAAAATGCGATTGCATCTGTTGACGAAAGCATTAAAGCCTCTGAACGTTTTATCCTTCGCAATGATGGCATCGTCGTCAAGCAAAAACAAAAAACACTGAAAGGCCTACATCAGCAAAGAAACCGCTTGCTACTGAGCGACAAAAAAAGTAAGGCTGAGCGTTTTGATTTCACATTAATCCTAACCTTACGGTGAGCAAGTCATGATGAACCCAAAATCACTACTCCCTTCCAAAACCTTTGAACACAAAACGCGTGTCATTTTCTTGCTTACTATCGCTGTGTTTTTATGGGTGGCTTATTTCATTAATTATCATTACACCCACACAAAAGAGAGTCGACTTACCTTGCAGGAACGGTCCCTATCTCAGTATCAAGACACCTTAAAAACTGATGCATCATCACTACGCCACAAAACACTGTTTACCCATGACTTAGCTACGAAGTCAGACATCAGCTTTCATGTGCTGACACTGTTAAAGCGTTATCCTAACATCAATCTTATTCGCATCAAAAAACCACCACGAGAACTCACACCCCAAGAGGAAAAAAGAATAGAATCAAAAAAAATAACCTTGGAAGAATTGCTAAAAGAAAAACCTTTGCCATCTGGGCCGTACCTCAACTTGCTTCCCGATGAGAAAGTGGATTTGTTTCCTTATCACGTCGCAATAGAGGGCACTTATGGTAATTTAGCGCAGTTCGTGGATCTCTTCATGCTAACAACGAAACCTGTTGTGATTCGAAAACTCTCTATCAATGGCGAAAACTACCCCAACAACGAACTCTCATTAGACCTGTTGTTTTTTACCAGGGGAGCTCAATGATGCGATACTTACTCATGCTCTTTCTCCTTTGTTTCAGCATCTCTTCGGCCTGGGCTTATTACGCACCCACTGCTCGTCCCTTTCGATACACGAACAACAACACAGCAAACCAAGACGATGACGCACTCTCTCCTCTTGAAACACAACTGCTGAAACAGGTAGATCCTGAAAAACGCAAGGCGTTCCACAACAATGACACAGACAATGGGAAGCTACTTACCATGATTATTCACCGGCATGGAGCCTACATAGCCTACATCGGAGAAAAAGAGATTCATCTTGGGGATATGGTGGGCCATATGCGCGTCACAAAAATCACGCAGCATAGCGTGACGCTGGATGATGGGCAAAACAGTGTTACCTTGCACCTAGCGGGTATCACCCATTATTCAAAACAACACAAACCCTTAAACCAATCGAATACTACAAAAAATACACTTCATTAATCGTTTTTTTGGAGACCTGATTATGACCTACAAAGCTTACACTGTTACCTTGCTATGTTGTCTGGGCGCAACACTCACTCAAAGCTGTTTAGCCAATCCCAATGCCAAGTCGTGCATCGAACTAGCCACAAACGCAGCAGGGTATTATCTGTCAGACGTGCAAGAACAATACGATGAAGGAAAGGATGACGCCAACTTGGCTAGCGAAAACTTTGCCGGCGACTCCTTTGTTAAAGGGACTCACGACTCCAGCACCAAACGCGGCTTAGTCTATTTTAAATTTGGTAAAGATTCCGGCGGGAATTATATCGTCACTGGCTACTTGGGCACCCAATGCGGAGCCGCCACCAACACCAAACTGCTATGCTACCTCAAAAAAGCAGGTGCGAACTGGACAGACTCATCCTCCGCTCCTCCGGTTCCTGTCTCTGGCTTCTATATGGAATGTGAAATATGCTCAGGGGTCAAACTCGATACGGCAGGAAACGAAGCTGGCGCCCCAGCCCCTGTCGGCTTCGCTGAAAGCGATGTAGCAAGCGTCTCTCAGATGCTTGATAGTGCTATCACTGTTGCAAACTACCACGGTGTGACCATGGCTCAAACTGCAACGGGCTGGCCTACCGGCGATTGCAACACAGTGACCGTTTAAACAGATTTTTCAAAAACAATGAGTTATGAGCGCATTCGTTGTCATTTTCGAAGAATCGTCAATATCCTACACTGGTAACCATTTGAACAATTTGGCTTTTTCACTTTTCTTCCTTTTAATCCACCAAACACAAGGAAAAGGGAGCGTGGCTTCGCTATAGTGGGGTTGAGAGCCAGTATTCTGGTTCATTTTACTTCCATTATTAGGAGCAATTCTCATGAAAATAAAAACTCTTGCAACACTTTCTCTATCTGCTGTTGCGGTTTTAGGTGTTAACTCTATCTACGCGGGTTCTACGGAAGACGGTTTATCTTGTGTTGAAAACGCACTTCATGCTGCATCTCATGCTGCGGATGAAATCAAATCCTTATACAGCGGTGGCCATAACACAGCTACTTTGAATGCGTTAGAAGTTCAGTATAACGGTTTCGTAAAGGGAACTAACGCATCTAATGCTAAAGACGGCCTTGTGTACTCTAAATTTGGTTCACAACAAGGTGGCCAAAACTATATCTTTGTAGCCTACATGGGCTCTAACTGTGGTCCTGCTAGTGATACTAAACTTTTCTGTAACTTGAAAGCATACAACACTAACTCTTCAAGTAACGTAAACTTTGCCACAAACACTGTGTTAACTAACATCTCACCAAGCAGTATGCACATGAGCTGTAAGGTGTGTACCGGTGTTGAGCTTAACGCTGCTGGTGCCGAGGTTGCAGAAACAGCTGACGTTGGTTTCTCAACCACAGACGTTGCGACTGAAGCTCAAGCGTTGACTACTATCCTACAAACAGCTCAACGTTACGGCAATGAACTTGTTGGTACAACAACAGCCTGGGCAGGACCTTCACCTGGACCAGCTGCTTGTAATGAAGTTAACTTCTCATAATTGAGATAATTTCTTCAAAAGGGCCTTCGGGCCCTTTTTTTTGGGCCAAACTCCTTAGCGATTTAACCCTATAGCCGATAAGATCAACTCTTTCTCTTGACGCAACCAATGATTCGCCCCTGTTTTCGACAAATGATTACCATCTGAGTAATAAGGAACGCCTGCTGGGTTAAGATTTTGACAGTAACCCTTGACGCAAAATGATACATAGGGATCAATAAAAAATACTTTTTGATGCTTGTTCGCATAATCCGAAAGCACTGCATTAATATGCTGACTACCCAGATGTCGATCTTCAGCGTCTTGTTTGTCACAACGCTTTAAATAAGAAAGCCATCGCACTGGCACCATGCACTCTATTGGCTTATAGGAAGACTGTGGCACATCACCCATCAAAATCAAGCTCCTGCCTCCCAGCTGCAATCTCAAACGTTCCAGGGCCACTAAAAAAGGAGCATACTCAGATGGATTTGAGGCTGTCGCCAGGTCAATCGATAATAACTGGTGGTTGTCTATGGTCGCCAAGGTGGGAAACTGATCGATATAGGAAAAAGAAACCAAAAGGACTGACTCTTTATCTTGTTTGAGCGCCCTCATTGCATCATGCAGCTGCTTTTGCGCGGATCGATCAAAGTTAGCTTGATTTCCAGGGACGCGTCGCGTTAACCCAGGTAAGGGCAGTGTTGAAAGGTATTTCCCTCCTTGAAAACCACCTGCTACTAAATACGTGGTGACATGGAACGGCTTAGCAATATGCTTAATAATACCTGAGGCGAGCATGCCTGCATGGCTGTCACCAAACACAATAAGCTTAGGAGCTTTACTGTTTCCGTGATACACATAACCCGATTTGAACCCAGCGCCACCCCAATGTAAGGTGTGCTAGCTTTTTATGTCGCCTTGAGTGCCTAGCTCTGCCAAACGCCACTGCCAAGGCCACATGTAGCGCGTTGAAAAACCCAAAGCAGCAACGGGTAACGCAACGCACAAAGCCAACACAAGTAATTTGATTTTCTCTGGCTTAAAGCGAGGCATGCGCCGTCGGAATGGTTGCTCTACCCATCGATACATACCATGAGCAATTAGCAAAGCCACTGCAACAAGTAACACTTTCAACCAAGGCGTTAGACTGTAACCATACGAAAGATCGTATCGAACCATCTTGCTGTACACAATCAACGGCCAATGAATTAAGTAAAGCGAATAGCTAATCAAGCCCACGTGTCGAATAGGACGCCATCGGAACACTGCGCCCACATATTTCCCAGAACCAGCATAAATCAACAGCGCAGCACCCAGCGTTGGCAACAAACCATAGTAACTTGGGAAAATCATGCCTGATTGATACACAAAGACAGACAACGCAATCATCACAACACCCAAACCTGCCAAACACTCTAACAACAGCTTATTAGGTTGTTTTGAGTGTTTCATAAAGCGAACCAACACAGCCCCAACACAAAACTCGAACACTCGATAAAACGTACAGTAATACAAACGATCCACGTCATGATGTTGCTCAACCATGTTAGCAGCCAAACTAATAAGACCCACCAACACAAAAAAAGCCATAAAACCAAAACGCTTCTTGCTGCGCCACAAACAATACACACCAAACAAAGCCAAAGGCCACACAAAATACAGCTGCTCCTCAACACCCAACGACCAGGTATGCAGTAGAGGGCTAGTTTGGCTGAACAGATCAAAATAACCCGCTTGGTGGTAGAAAAAAATATTCGACGCTGCAAAAACCGTTGCCACCACCGATTGACCAAAGCTTTGAAACGCCCCTTGATTCAAACACACAATCGCTGCAAAGAATGCTATCAGCACCGTAAACAACAACGCGGGAAAGATCCGTAACACTCGCCGGCAATAAAACGACAGAAAACCAAACTGACTGCTACGCTCCAACTCCTCCATGACCAAACCAGAGATCAGAAAACCACTGATCACAAAAAACACATCCACGCCAACAAAACCACCGCTAAAACCGGGTACATTCAAATGCATCAAGAACACCACCACAACGGCCAAGCACCGTAGGCCATCCACATGCTTGTGATAGGTCATTTTTCATCCTTGGAGGTAAGCTAAAGACACCCTCATTGTAGACAAGGAGGGCCCTGTATTTCTGTGACAGGGGGCCTTTTTGTGTTAGGATATTCCTTTTCAAAGCAGAAGGTTTTGCACCATGTCGACCCCTCAAAATGACGCTCCAGCCAGTTCTCCCGAAACCGCTCCAAAAAAATACGACGCCTCCTCGATTAAGGTCTTAAAAGGCCTAGAAGCGGTCAGAAAACGACCGGGTATGTACATTGGTGACACGGATGATGGCTCCGGTTTACACCACATGGTCTTTGAGGTGGTGGATAACGCCATCGATGAGGCTTTGGCAGGCCACTGTGAGCGAGTCCACGTGATTATCCACGCTGACGGCTCTGTGACCATCCGAGACGACGGTCGAGGCATCCCCACAGGTATACACCCCGAAGAAGGGCGCTCCGCCGCTGAGGTCATCATGACCGTTCTCCACGCAGGTGGTAAATTCGACGACAACTCCTACAAAGTCTCCGGCGGCTTGCATGGTGTGGGTGTATCAGTGGTTAACGCACTTTCTGAATGGTTAGAGCTCACCATCCGCAAACACGGCAAGGTCCATTTCCAGCGCTACGAAGACGGTGTCCCGACCGGCCCACTCACCGAAACCGAAGACACCGACCGTTCCGGTACCGAAATCCGCTTCAAACCCAGTGCCAACACCTTCTCCGACACCACCTACCACTACGACATCCTGGCCAAGCGCTTACGTGAACTCTCGTTTTTGAACTCCGGTGTGTGCATACAGCTCAACGACGATCGCACGGCCAAAGAAGATGTCTTTGTGTATGAAGGCGGCATCAAAGCTTTCGTCCAACACTTAAATCAAAACAAAACACCTATCCATCAAGACATCGTCTCCATCAGTGAAGATGGCGGCGAGGGCATGCATGTGGACGTAGCCATGCAATGGAACGATGGTTTCCAAGAAACCTTGTTTTGCTACACCAACAACATTCCCCAACGTGATGGTGGTACTCACTTAGCGGGCTTCCGAGCAGCTCTCACACGATGCATGAAACAATACATCGACAAAGAAGGGCTCGCAAAGAAAAGCAAGGTCGCAATCTCAGGCGATGATGCTCGAGAAGGTTTGACGGTTGTCTTATCCGTTAAAATTCCTGACCCGAAATTCTCCTCCCAGACCAAAGACAAGCTTGTCTCTTCTGAAGTGAAATCTGTCGTAGAGCAAGCTGTCAGCCAAAAATTGCATGAGTTCTTATTGGAAAACCCTCAACAAGCTAAAACCATTGTGGGTAAACAAATCGATGCTGCACGCGCTAGAGATGCCGCGCGTCGCGCGCGTGAAATGACACGTCGTAAAAATGTCATGGACATTGCAGGATTGCCCGGAAAACTCGCTGACTGCCAAGAAAAAGACCCTGCGCTTTGCGAACTCTACTTGGTGGAGGGTGACTCTGCGGGTGGCTCAGCTAAGCAAGCGCGTGATCGTCGTCATCAAGCGATACTCCCTTTGAAAGGTAAAATCTTAAACGTGGAAAAGGCGCGTTTTGATAAAATGCTGCAATCCCAAGAAGTGGGTACACTCATCACAGCCTTAGGTTGTGGCATCGGACGTGACGAATACAATCCTGACAAGCTACGCTATCATCGCATCGTTATCATGACTGACGCGGACGTTGACGGTTCACACATTCGCACCTTGCTGCTTACCTTTTTCTACCGTCAAATGCCTGAGCTCGTCGAACGAGGTCACATCTATATTGCCATGCCTCCTCTGTACAAAGTGAAAAAGGGCAAACACTCTGAATACATCAAAGACGACGATGCCTTAGATGCCTACTTGCTACGTTTAGCGATTGATGGTGCAGGTTTGCACCCGTCAGCCGATGCACCTGCTATCAGTGGTAATGCGCTTGAAACCTTGTTAAAGCAACTGCGCCATGCCCAACAAGCCTTATCTCGTTTAAGTCGACGCTTCCCGCAACGCTTGCTGAACCCCATGTTACATGTGCCAGCTTTATCATCCGATGCATTAACCGATCCTACTGCTGTAGAAGCCTGGATGACTACCTTATGCGATTACATCACCAAAAACGGTAAACACGATGGTGTAAGAGCGAAAGGCCATTTAGAAAAAGTACCTGAAACCGATTGGTATGAAACCATCATAGAACTGGCTCATCATGGTGTGACACACCACTACACCTTGTCACCCGACTTCTTCCATTGCGCTGACTACCAGCTCGTACGGGAAGCCGAGGCAAGCCTACGAGACTTGCTTGAAGAGGGCGCCTACATCCAAAAAGGTGAAAAAAGCGAAGCCATTCGGGTGATCCAAGATGCCGTGGATTTTCTTTATAAAGAAGCGAAACGCGGCTTAAACATCCAGCGCTATAAAGGTTTGGGTGAGATGAACCCCGATCAGCTGTGGGAAACCACCATGGATCCAGAAACGCGCCGCATGATGGTCGTTAACATCGAAGATGCTATTCAAGCAGACTTAATGTTCTCCACGCTTATGGGCGACCAAGTAGAACCAAGAAGGCAGTTTATTCAAGACAACGCTGTGCTGGCTGAGAATATTGATACTTAATTATTTTAATACCAACTGATGCCCATTGAGTAAGAGCAAAAAGTGCACCCATCTAACTCTAAGTTTCTTTTTTGTTAGGCGGAAATTCACGAATCAAAGTCACTAGAGTTTGCTCATCACATTGGATGCGCCCAACTAACAGATTTTCTACTGCCTTGTGATTGTTTTTCGTCTGTTTCTCCTGGCTCTGAGGCTTTTACCCCTGGGTGAGCCATCCAGCTCAACTGACCAGCATTGGCACAAGCAACAATGGTTTCTCTCTTCTTATAATTTGCTATTTGTTTTTTTAATTCCTTGACGCATCGTTTTTTTGCTGAGCATTGGACTTTTCTAATAATCTCTGACACTACCGCACGGCATCGTTCTATGACCTCTTCATCTGCATCAGGTAAATACTCTTTATAAAGCACATTTTCTGTCGCTAACGAATGAATTCTTTTAACCTGGCCAAGTGGCAACGGCTCAACCCAATATTCCGAGGGTAACAAACAATCACCAGAGGGGTAGTTGATACACAAATCCAGCACATCCATTAGGTGATTAATACACCTTCCTTTAAGGTGAGAAACTAAGATGCCAAAAGCATCGCGAGCAATCTTGAGGATTGTTTTAATATTCGGATCAACAACCTCACAGTTATCCTTGACCTCAGACTCTCTTCTTTTATTCTTTTCCGTTTGCTCTTCATCACTAAGATATGGCTTCGGACAATGTTCAATCCACGATTTTCTGATACAGCTTTCATGAAAGTGACTCCTCCCTCGATACTTCGCTAAAATATCGCTACTGTTTTCCCTCAAATATTGCTGCATGTCTTTTAAGCACTGCTTCACCAAAGGAGAGACTTTTGCGTGTATTGCTTCTGATTTACCTACTTCCTCCTTACCTACTTCTAAAGCATCGATTCGGTGGTACAAATTTGGTGCATGCAAGAGCCGCCTGACATTAAGCACAACCCTCATCCGACCCGTAGTAAGAGACCAATGTACGCTTTTTGTCGAATACAGCGATCTTATCATACAAGAATAGTCAAAATAAGTATCATCATCTAGACCCAAACACCACATATCAATATGCTCAGAAAAATTATTAGGATGAAATCCTCTCCCTAACCCTGACACAAACGCAAGATTTTTCACAAAAAACCCGATAAAGAGGCGCAACTGTTCATCAACTCTCAAGAAACGCTCTTCATTAGAGGCTATCCACTCCTTGACACACTGTTGATGATCCGTATTAGTTGTTGGTTTTTTCATTAGCGGCATCATGACCTCCTCAAAACCAGTAGTAGAGACACGGTAACCATAACATGCGGTTATTTTTTGCTCAACAATTAACTGTATGTTAGGGTCTAGGCCCTCCTTCCGTCAGCTCCTCATCGCGATCAGGGTCGTTATCAGAACTGCTGCCAGTGTCTGATCTCGAACTGCTGTGATTGGATGTGGTATGAGAAGAAGACTCATAGGCTGTCATCGTCTCTTCCAGAATCTCATTTTTCTTTGAAAACACCTTCATCCAATCAAGTAATTCAGGAACGGCATCATTAAGATAATCTTCAGGAGTGACCTTGTCCCACCCCGCAATCATTACCCTAGCAACAAACGGAACCACTATCTCTTTCGCAAACGCTGGGTTAGGAAGGTAACTAAATTCATTTTCCTGGGTATTGTACTTTGCAACAGCCTCAGGGTACACACTAAAAGCAATATGCAAATGCCTAGCCATCAAAAAAATCAGTTTGTCGGGATTATTGTCCCTCTCTCCAGGTTTTGTAGCGACTTTATTAGCATCAATCCTCACCGCTGGGTAATCAAAAAGACCATCTAATGCTTTGACGAGACCTGGTGGATTTGCTAATTTCTTTTGAGTGGCGGCTCGTTTTACTTCCTTCCCTTTCAGTTTTTCCACTAACTGAGCATGTTTTTCATCACCCTCACCTATCTTAGAAATATGAAACGTCAGTTTTTTCATTTGAGCTTCAATGGTTCGCAACTCTTTACGCGATCGCTGCACAACCGATGGAACCCATTCTGCTTCTGCGCTTGCATCAACACCTTCTCCATAACGCTCATCCAAATACATCAATGAAGCAGCCTCACTCATTCTATCAGATGGATACTCATAGGCATCCCTGGTATTAAAAGCCACGCCTCGTATACGGTTGTAGTAAGCAACAGACAACTCCGCCAAGGTTTCGCAGACATCCTCAATTCGTGTGGAGTTTGCCTCTTTGGCCACCGCAATCTCTTCACGTCGCCTAGCTACTCTATCCAAGCCATGTCCTTGAACCGTCTTTAACACCGCTTGTGGATCCAAGGGAGCTGAGATCTGTGTTAACGATTCTTGAAAGTCACGAAGAATACTCTCTCTATCACCTCGAACAACACGCCGCTTGAATAGATTCATTAATGCTTCAATCTCTCGTGCTTTATTCTCTGGGTCACCACTTAATAAGGATTTAATATCTGCCTGATCATCTTTGAGCATGCCTTTGTAAGTGTTTCTATCGACTTGAAGATCATTCTCTGATTCTCGTAACTGTTGTTTGAAGGCACGCTTTTCACTGTATATCCCCAACACTTCCTTCACGGCATTATTGAGTTCATTTTTGATCAAGGCCTCAGGTTTCGCTGGAACAGTTTCAGCAGTACCGGCTACTAACCCCTCTGTACTTTTCTTGGCAGCCGAACTGGTTTCAGCTCCCTCCAATGTTGTAGACATAGTTGCTTGATATCTTTCTAAGGTGCTTAGTCTTCCTACATAACCCAGCACCCTACGCTTCATGTCAGTATCACTTCGAAGCTCTTCATGAAGAAGGTGTCTCGTAAAGCCTTTTTTAATTAAAGCAAAAGCCGTAGCGTGATGGGCTTGACCAGTAATACCCGTTTCACTGCTTGGTCTTCCGGCAACCCTAATTCCACCATTTCTCAGTTTAAACAAACACATAATGTCAAGCATGGCCAAGGGTTTGGGAGTTTTGCTAGGAGGCGGAAACAGACTCTCATCAGCTTGCGCTGATGCTGACTCAAACAATGACAGCGATCTTCTTGAGTTCGGTGCTCCATCACGTGACATAACTAAAGCTCCTTAATTTTATCGTTGTTTACGTCCTCTACTATAATCCATCAAACTCAATCAAATCCATATTAAACTCTAGCATGAAAGATAGTCCTAAACACAAAAGCAACAAACCACAATTTACTAGTCACTAACGTCGGTTGAGTAAGAGACATCGGTCATAACCGAATTAGATCTCCTCCTGGTTTCATGCTCACCTTCTTGTCGAACAGTAGGTTCCGGTGCTGACTCAAGATCCTTTTTCACTTGAGCCTCTAAGCGGAATGTTCCACCCTGTTTTCTAAACACACTAAGCTCTGATTCAAAACGTTGTTTCTGTGCATGACGAGAAGCAGGGATCGATACGAATTTTCCGAGACAGGCTGCGCCAACAACAAAAGCAATACCACCAAAAACCATGGCAGTAATAGCATGAGGATCCGTTAAGGTAAACGGCATAAAACCAAGATGTGTCACGAATAAAATAGCTCCTGCAACTGCAGCAGTACTTAGGCATATGACGGCCCCCCATTTGCTGGTATTTCGAGTCGTGTGCGCTTTCCCATCGATCTCACCACTCTCTTCTTCCAAATAATTCGCAAAGTCGGAGAGCCATTCTGGCACGGAAAATTCGACACTTTTGTTAGCAAGCGAAACTTCTGCGTTGTGATTGTGGGTTAAGCCTTTTTGCATAGCACCCCCCACTTTGGTGACTAAAAAGTCTAAGAGCTCTCGCTGCATCGCATCTTTTAGATAAGCTTTAACAAAACGGCTTTGTTCGTTTAAGGCTTCTGATTTCCTGAGGTTTTTATTCAACTCAACTAACGCATCGAAGGCTCTGGTTAAGCCAGTATAATCTGTCACCTTCCGTTTCATGGCTACCACCCCGCATCTACTCACATCATAGATACAGACTAACCGATCCCACATAAAAAATCAAAAAATGCTTCCAAAAACATTAAGAAAACATGAACTGCGTCGAAAATGCGTCTAAAATACGTGCTTTGACAGAGTGCAGCCGACCCATACGGCTAACAAACAGAGCCCGACACTCAACACAATATTCGCAATCGCGCTCATCATCTGTCCTGATTCGATAAGCTTGAGGGTATCTATCGAGAAGGAGGAAAAGGTTGTATAGCCACCCAAAAGACCAACCAGCAGTAGAGGTTTCATCACCTCACTGCCCTCAAAACGAGCAAAAACATACCCCATCACCAATGAACCAGTGACATTCACCAACAGAATCCCGTAAGGGAAACGAGCACCAAACAGCAGCGCACTCAAAGCCACCGCAGCGTAGCGCAAGACGCCACCTAAGCCACAACCCAAAAATACCCACAATGCATTGATCATTTGATCCTCCTTCAATCCAAACCGAGATCAACACCGAAGCTCTTTCAAAAAAGCTGCTGGCTTGAGAATAGGTATGCCCGCATACGCTTTTAATGTCAGCAAATCATTGTCGCCGCTAACAATATAATTTGCTTCCCCTGCAAGAGCAGCTTCTATAAACTTAATATCATCAGGGTCTCGACAGGCCGAAGCATCCAAAGAATTAGGGTTGACTAATTTGCCGTAAATAGTGATCGTTTCCATCACTTTATCAACATGGATAAATCTAACTTTCTTAGACATTCTTTCGAGAACATCTCTGTACTCGCATAATATATCGTGGCTTATTATTAAATAAAAAGCATGGTCTGATGACCAGCATTTCATCACTTGATTCGGCGCCCCCCTCCAGAAAATACCGGAAGCAAGAACATTGGTATCCACAACAACCTTCATTGTTTTCGCTTTTTCTTCCTAGAATGTTTGATTGCTTGATTTAAATCGTCTTTAGTAAGCCTGGCTTCCTTTGCTTTTTCATGAGCATCGTCCAGCAAACTAGAAAACTCTTCAAGACGAGGAGGCTCAATAGACTTCAGTATCACCACGTTATCCGTGGCAATAACCACAAACTGATCCCCTGACTCCAGATTAAGCGCTTTTCTGATATCCTCCGGAATAACTACCTGGCCCTTGGAAGAGAGCTTGGTGGTGGATAATTTTTTCATAACAACCTCCGTCTTACAAGTAAGATTATAGAATAATTGTCTTCAACGGTCAAATAAACACGTCTTTAAGCTTCTAAACTTTCATCCGCTTAATTGAATCACCAACCCATACCCAAAAATACCCACAGTGCATTGATCATTTGATCCTCCTTAAGCTAGAGGGTTGCCATCACTCCAGAAAATATTTGTAATGAGTCCCGAATACCTTCTCTATCCGCTTCGCAATCGTCTTCCCGATGGGCCTGTGGCCGCACTCCATCTTTGATAGATTTGCCTGCGTCACTTTTATTTTCTTTGCAAACTCAACCTGTGATAAATTTTCCCGATGCCGAAGCCCCCTGAGTAATGAAGAGGCTTTACTTGACTCTTCTCTAAGCTCCTTAAACACATCCTCTGAGCTCACATTACCCTTCCTATGAACGGCTTTTTTTGGCTTAATTTTGTAGATCTTCGCTACCGACACAGGAATGGCATAGGTGTTTTGTCCGTCCTCAACATAGAGGATGGATGACGAAAGGTCTTCCTCAATAGGGTGCTTTTTCATGCGTGCCGACATAGTAAACCTCTATCGCTTTTACTTGTTTATTAATCACTGCCCAACAGCACACGTAAGTTGGTTAACCTGCTTTGCAGCAGTTCTTGTGAATTCTACTGTCCATGCCATGATCCAAGGATAGGTCGCATGCCGACATATGTCAACTTGTCACGCGACATGATGCGAGTTCACCAGCAACCCATACCCAACACGTTTTGTTTTAGCATCACGGTGCCAAAACCAGCCTTCGGGTAAAGTGGGTCGACTTGCCAAGTCATACTCAACATACACCATCGCATTCTCACTCAAACACCCCAGCCGATCAACCTGCTGCAGCGCCTCCTCTAGCAAACCCTTACCAAAGGGCGGATCCAGAAACAGCACATCAATGCTTTTTTTAGCAAAAGACATGTCCTCAAAACGAGAGGTGACACAACGCGCTTTGTCATGCGCGGACAAGCTTATTAGATGCTCTGAAATGGCACACACAGCTGCAGAGGATGCATCCACAAAACAGCAACTCGCCGCACCACGCGATAAAGCCTCTAAACCCAGAACACCTGTTCCTGCAAACGCATCACAACAACGCGCTCCCGAAATCACTGGCATTAACCAATTAAAAAGAGTTTCACGTAAACGATCTGTGGTTGGCCTAAGACCGGGCAAGGCGGGAGCTTGTAACACACGCCTTCGCCATTGCCCGCCGATGATTCGTAAACGTATCGGAGGCCGGGTCGTCATTTTTTAGCTCGCTTTGGGGTGGTCGCTTTGAAAATATTGGCGCCGCCAGCTGCCACCTGAACCCACTGCTGAGACTCCAAAGAGGCGAACGCTTGACGAACCAACGCGTTGTTAACAGCTTCGATGCGCTTTGGATAATCAGCGAAAAAGGTCATCGGGTAATGGTGAACAACCATACCAACCATTCGACTTAGAATGCTCCCGTTACTCGCATACATCAAAGGAAACTGACCTGTTAAGCTACGTTTTGTTTCGCTCAATGTGGCTTGCGACAAACCTTTCGCTACAAACTGGGAAAACGTTGTTCGCATCACGCGATTAGCCTGGCGGGCTGCAGATAAACGCGACTGCGTCATCATCAAAAATGGTGCGCCTGCACTCAAGGAGGGCACCTGACTGGCTGCGTAATACGCTAAACCTCGTTTTTCTCGTACTTCTTTAAAAAGCATCGACGTTAAAGCCGCCCCTCCAAAGGCTTGGTTACCGACTAAACGTGGGTAATAATGAGAGTCATATGGCAAGAAACCCAGCTGTGCGATAAACAATGCATCTTGTGACTTTTTCATTGGCACAAAAACACGCTTAGGTGCTACCGGTGCAACACGAAGCGGCAAAGGTTTTAAGGACTCACCTTTGGGTAAGGCAATGGTGACCTGCCTAGCCAATCGATGTGCTTCTTTCAAGGACACATCACCAACCAGCACCACGCTTAACTGATTTTGTACGGTGTGATCTTGGTAAAACCGAAGCACATCATCAGCGGTAATACCAGCAAGCGTGCTGACGTTGCCTTTGATAGGGTGCCCATAAGGATGATCACCATACAATGCTTTAAACAATGCTTTTGCAGCTACGGAAGAGGTCTGATCTTTTTCAGCGGATAACACGACTTGTGTTTGACTTTTTAAGCGCGTTACCACAGCTGGATCAACTCGCAATTGAGTCACTGCCTCTCCCCAAGTACGAATAGCATCGTGATAATAATGCGGGTTTGTCATCGTACGAAAATGAATGACCATCGCATCACGTGTCACATCTGTGCTTAAAGACGCGCCGACATCACTCAAACGCTCAGCCATTTGCTGCTCACTGTGTTGATGCGTACCTGTACCAATCACCGCACCTGTAATATTTGCCAAGCCCCATTGCTTTCCATCACGTGCAGAACCAGCCTGTAACACTAAAGCAATATCCAACATCGCGACATCATGTCTAGGCACAAAATAAACGGGGGTGTGAGTCCCTTTCACTGTCCAGTGTGCAATCGGCACGGGTTTGCGACTCAACCAATGCGTATTAGGTGCGGACTTATCAGCCCAAGCAACACCAAGCAGCAAAGAAGCAGATAACAAAAAACGAGATACTGGATACATCATAAATAACCTCTAACGCTTAAGGGGGTGCTTGCCCGTGGGTTCCAAATAAATCACCGATAAGCGATCTTTTGTCAGATAATGAGATGCTACCCAACGAATTTGCTTAGCTGTCACCGCTTCAATGCGAGACACCCAATGGCTATCTGTTTGCCATGGCAAACCACAGGTCACAGGCACACCAACGTTCATCGCGCGTTGCGACAAAGAATCTTGTTGATACACAGAGCCCGCTATCACTTGAGCTTTGATGCGTTTCAGTTCCGCACGAGACACATTACGTCGCTGCACATGCTCCACTTCCTCATCAATCGCCTGCTCCAACACAGACAAGGAACCACCAACCGATGGTGTGGCGTGAATCTCAAACAAATCTTGATAGCGCTGGTAAGGCTGATACGTTGAACTAACGCCGCTCGCAACATGCTTCTCACGAACCAAAACGCGAGGCAAGCGAGAAGCCTCATCGGAAGACATGATTGCAGACAAGACGGTTAAGGCATAAGGAACCCAACGGTGGGGGGCGTTTGTTAAGGTAGGAACAAAATAGGCCATGCTCACTTGCGGAACTTTAGCCGGCAACTTCACCAACCCACGCTTCAAACCCAACGGTTCTATTTCCTTGCGAGGCTTGCGCACGGGGAGACTGACTTTTGGGATGCTGCCAAAATAACGTTGCACCAGTTGATGCACCTTCTCCGCTTGCACATCGCCCACAATCACGAGGTACGCATTGTTCGGATGATACCAGGTTTTGTACCAGGCTTTTGCATCAGCTAGCTGATAGTGCTGCATGTCAGTCGGCCAACCGATCACAGGATGATGGTAGGGATTATTCATCAAGGCCATCGCCGTTAAACGTTCAAGAGCCATGGCAGAGGGTTTGTCATCAACCCGCATGCGTCGCTCTTCAATGACAACCTGCTTTTCTTCTTTAAACTGTTTTGGTGATAAGGTCAGGTGTGTCATGCGATCAGCCTCTAGCGACAAAACCAAAGGTAGCTGATCACGAGTGACGTACTCGTGGTACATCGTGAAATCTCTGGTAGTCATTGCATTGAGCTGCCCGCCTGCAGCGGAAACCTTTTTCATGAAGGTGCCATCGGGATTTTTCGTCGTTCCTCTAAACATCAAATGCTCTAACATGTGGGCAATGCCTGTTTTGCCACCTACTTCATCAGCACTACCTGCGCGATACCATAACGACGACAACACAACAGGAGCGCGATGATCTTCAACCACGTACAAGCGCATCCCATTGCTCAAGGTATAAGCATGATCCGCAGCCATTGCGTGCCCCCCTAGCATTAAGACAACGGGCATCAACACCTGCCATAACCTTGCTTTCATGATCACCTCACACTAAGATTCAAACTCGGAATTCCTGGTCAAACAACCAGAGCTCCCCATTCTGACACACAAACCTGAAAGACGCGATCCACTATGTTTGGTTTTTCCAAGAAAAAATCCCCATCTTCCGACACCGCCCCCGAACAAGCTGGCATATTAACGGAAGAAGCCCCCAAGACTGGTTGGTTTGGTCGATTAAAATCAGGACTCAAAAAAACGCGCACGCAGTTTAATAACCGCATCACAACCCTATTCACCGGCAAGCATCGCATCGATGACGAACTACTCCAGGAACTTGAAACGATTTTGCTCACATCAGATGTGGGCTTGGAAACCACGCAGCTGATTTTAGACAACTTAAAACAACGGGTGAATAAGCAACAAGCCAATGATGCAGACTCTCTGCAAGATGCCCTCAAAAACTGCCTAATAGATCTGTTAAAACCCTCTGAGCAAGCACTCACCCTAAACGCCACTCCCAGCATCATTTTAATGGTCGGCGTCAATGGCGCCGGCAAAACCACCAGCATTGCAAAGCTCGCACATCACTACAAAGGCATGGGAAAAAACGTCTTGCTTGCGGCAGGCGACACCTTTCGAGCAGGAGCGATTGAGCAGCTCGGCGTCTGGGGTGAACGCAATCAGGTGCCAGTGATCGCACAAAAAGAAGGTTCCGATAGCGCTGCTGTGATTTATGACGCCATCCAATCTGCGCAAGCAAAAGGGGTGGATGTGGTGATTGCTGATACGGCTGGGCGATTACACACACAAGACCACCTCATGAAAGAGCTTGAGAAAGTCAAACGTGTGATGAGCAAACTAATTGAAGACGCCCCCCACGAAACTTTGCTTATCATCGATGCCAGCAATGGTCAGAACGCCCTACGACAAGCGCAATCCTTTCATGATGCCCTGGGCTTGACCGGCGTTGCTCTCACTAAACTCGATGGCACCGCCAAAGGTGGTGTTATTTTTGCCATCGCCAACACGCTCAAACTTCCTATTCGCTTTATTGGTGTGGGTGAAGGAATCGATGACCTCAAACCTTTTGTCGCACAAGAGTTTGTGGACGCGTTATTTTCGGAATGACCTATAATGCGTCTGGGAGGTATCTCTATGATCCAATTCGATAAAGTCAGTAAACGCCACAACAAGCAAACCGCTCTTAATCAAGTGAGCTTTGCCTTACGCGATGGCGAAATGGCTTTTTTGACCGGTCACTCAGGGGCTGGAAAAAGCACGCTCTTGAATCTTATTTTATGTTTAGAGCAAGCAACCGCTGGTCAAATCTTTTTAGGTAATCGCTCTATCACGGCCATAAAATCCCGGCATATTCCTCTCCTTCGCCGACAACTGGGTTTTATCAGCCAAGAACCGAACCTGTTGAATGATCGCTCTGTGTTTCAAAATGTCGCTTTGCCTTTGATCATTGACCGGTGGTGTGATGATGATCTACAAGGCCGCACTATGGCTGCTTTGGAAAAAGTACAACTACGTCACAAAGCCAATTGCCGGCCGCATGAACTCTCTTGTGGTGAACAACAACGAATCAATATTGCCAGAGCCATTGTGCATAAGCCGGCTATTTTATTAGCAGACGAGCCCACGGGTAACTTAGACCCTGAACTAGCCAAAGACATCATGGCCTTATTCAGTGAACTGAACCAATGCGGCATGACCATACTCATCGCCACCCACGCCCTAGATCTGATTGCACAATTACCTTATCGCATTCTCACTCTTGCCGAGGGTCAACTGGTGGGGGACAACCGATGAGCTCACCCAGACGCCAAGCCAGTTATATCACCATGCACTTACGAGCCTTTTTGCAAGGGGTCGGCGACCTGGCTAGACAACCCATCGGTAACCTAATGACCATTCTAGTGCTCGCGATTGCCATCTTACTGCCCACTTTATTTTACTTTATCGGCATTAACGCTCAAGCCATAGGTAAGCGATGGCATGATCAACCTCAAATTTCCTTGTACCTAAAGGCGGGCACTTCTGCCTCTGACGCCGAACAGCTCAACAACTCGATCCGCAAACATCAACTCGTCAATCAAAGCCTATATGTCAGTCCCGATGAAGGGTGGGCCTCCTTGGATGAGATGCTACACCTCGACACCATGAAAGAACAATTGGGCGGAAACCCTCTTCCAGGTGTCATTCGTGTCACCCCAAATTGGCCGGGCCCAACACCAGCGATGCTACAAAAGCTCACTGAGTCCTTAGGGCAATCCTCTTTAGTGGCTACGGCTGACTTAGACATTGGTTGGGTCAAGCGTCTAGCCTATATGCTCACCATTGGTGAGCGCTTATTGGGCGGTTTGGGGGCCTTGTTCGCTATTGCTGTGATGCTCATCATTGCTAACACCATCCGACTCACTATTGCGCGACACCACCAAGAAGTGTGTTTACTGCGTCTTTTAGGTGCCTCTAAGTCTTTTATTATTCGTCCCTTTTTATACCGAGGGATATTATTTGGTCTCTTTGGTGGGGCGCTTGCTCGAGCTGCCATTTGGGGCTTGGAGCGCTGGCTAGCGCAGCCTATTCACGCTCTATCACAAACCTACCTGAGCCAATTCCAGCTCCACACACTAAACACCCCCGAAAGTATCATCCTCATTGCTGGGTCCGGGTTGTTGGGTCTTCTTGGGGCGAGACTGGCTGCAGCGAATCAGTTGTCTAAATCTAGATAAATGTTGAGCGAATTCTGCAAGAATACCGCGAAACTCAACCCCAATCGGAGTCCTCGCACTTGATGCGAGGATCTCGTCACCAAAGCACCTTCCTCTCCCACACCCTCGTTCAGCCCCCCATACCACCGCCTCTCAATTTCCAGTAAACTTTATTCCTTCGTACATAGTGTGTTAAAATCAACCAAAAGCGTTGATAAAAAATAGGATCGATCGTCTCCATGGCCGATAATCAATTAGAAAGCATGCATAAATCACTGTCGGTGGGCAGTATCCAGAGCTATCTCGACTGGATCAACCATCTACCCATGCTCACGCAAGAAGAAGAGCAAGATCTAGCAAATCGCAACAAATACCACCAAGATCTCGACGCTGCACGACAATTAGTGCTTTCCCACCTCCGTTTGGTCGCCAAAATTGCGCGCGGATATTCCGGTTATGGCCTGTCGCAGTCTGACTTGATCCAAGAAGGCAACATTGGCCTCATGAAAGCTGTGAAACGCTTCGATCCTGACGTGGGGGTCCGATTAGTATCCTTTGCGGTGCATTGGATCCGCGCTGAAATCCAAGAATTCGTGCTCCGCAACTGGCGTATTGTCCGTGTGGCCACAACCAAAGCCCAGCGCAAACTGTTTTTTAAACTACGTGGCTTCTCAAAAGACAAAAACTGGCTGAGCCAGGACGAAATTCAAGCCATCGCCGAGGTGTTAAACGTCAAAGAAGACGAAGTAGCCCTTATGGAACAACGACTTACCGGTCAAGACGTTGCCTTTCATGCAGACGACGATGATGATAGTGAGAGCTTCTATGTGTCTCCGGAACGCTTCTTGGAAAGCCAGGAAGGTGACCCGGCTTTACAGTTAGAATACAAAACCGCACAACAAAGCGTACTCCAAGGTCTGCATGACGCCTTATCCCGCTTAGATCAGCGTAGTCAAGATATCCTCCGCGAGCGCTGGCTTAAAGGATCAGACAAGGCTACCTTGCATGAACTCGCCGACAAATACGGCATTTCAGCAGAGCGTGTCCGCCAGCTGGAAAAACAAGCGATGAAAAAAATCAAAACCGCCTTGATGGATGACGCCGTTTAACTCACTATAATAGGGCCTCTTAGAATCAAGGACGCCTTATGACACTTCGCTACTCTTTGCTTGCCTTTCTGATTGCTCCAAGCTTGCTTTTTGCAGCACCAAAGTCACCCGTCTTTACACCTAAGCAACAACAGGCTATTGAATCTATCGTTCGCAAATACATTCAAAAACACCCCGAACTACTTCAAAATGCATCGAAACAAGAACCACCAACAGATCCTAACACTAACCCTATTATCACGTACCGAGAAGCCCTATTTAATGACCCTTACTCCCCAAGAGTACCCGCCCGCGATGAAGAGAATACCGTGGTCGTAGAGTTTTTTGACTACCAATGTGGTCATTGCAAAACCATGAAAAGTGTTATGGAAGCCGTGAGAGAGCAAAACCCTCACGTGACCTTTATCTTTAAAGAGCTGCCTATCTTTGGTGATCAGTCGATATTTGCCGCGAAAGCGGCGCTAGCTGCAGCGAAACAGGGTAAATACTGGCAACTCCATCAAGCCATGCTAGTCAGTGATGGAGGCCTACCGCCGGAACAAGTCATACAAATGGCTCGCCAGATAGGTTTGGATGTCATGCAACTGCAACGCGACATGCGTACTCCTGAGGTCAGCGCCGAACTTAAGCGCAACAGAGAGCTAGCTAAGCATCTACACGTCGAAGGCACACCGTCATTCTTTTTGGCTGATACTCACCTAAACCGAATCGCTGAAATCCCTGGGGCCGTATCCACAGAAAACCTACTGAGCAGCCTCGAAGAAGTGGCTGGATCATAGCCCTTAATCTTCAAGATCTTAAGTCACTGTGGCATAATCATAAGTCTCTTCATGATCTTAGGTAAGGGCTATTATGAACCGCAGCGATCACGCGTCAGCACCACCCACTTTCCAGCACATCATCATCTCGCTCAAGCACTTCTGGTCTTCTCAAGGCTGCCTGATTGTCGAGCCATTGGATACCCCTGTGGGGGCGGGAACCTTCCATCCGGCAACGTTCTTGCGCTCACTAGGCCCCGAACCTTGGAATGCCGCTTACACCCAAGGCTGTCGTCGACCTACCGACGGTCGTTATGGCGAAAACCCGAATCGACTGCAACACTATTATCAGTTCCAAGTCGTACTCAAACCCTCTCCGAAAAACATCCAAGAACTTTACCTTGCCTCTCTGGAGCGACTCGGCATCGACCCACTTGAGCACGACATCCGCTTCGTGGAAGATAACTGGGAATCACCCACGCTCGGCGCCTGGGGCTTAGGCTGGGAAGTCTGGCTAGACGGTATGGAAATCACTCAATTCACCTACTTCCAACAAGTGGGTGGCTTATCCTGCGAACCCGTCACAGGTGAAATCACCTACGGCCTAGAACGTTTGGCGATGTTTCTTCAAGGTGTGGATAACGTGTATGACCTCATCTGGGCTGAAACACCAACCGGCAAGGTTACCTACGGTGATTTGTTTTTGGATAACGAAAAACAATTTTCTGACTACAACTTCAACCACGCGGACGTCAAAACATTGCAGGGCGAATTCAATTTTCATGAACGCCAAGTAAAAGCGCTTTTAGAAAAAGAGCTCACTTTGGTCGCTTCTGAGCATCTGCTGCAAGCATCACATGCGTTTAACTTACTTGATGCACGAGGGGCATTATCCGTCACAGAAAGACAACGCATGATTTTACGTATTCGAAAATGTGCCCAACTTACCGCCACCCATTTTGCTGAACACCGCGAGCGATTAGGTCATCCCCTGCTGAAACAAGGAGAAACAGCATGACGCACGATTTCTTATTTGAACTCGGCTGCGAAGAACTTCCAGCCAAGCAACTTCGCCAGCTTGAGCGCTCCTTAGGTGAATCCATCACCCATGAGTTAAAAGAACATAAACTCTCCTACGAACGCATCGAGACCTTTTCCACTCCTAGACGTTTGGCTGTGTTGGTTCATGCTTTAGACGAACGCCAAGCACCGCAAAAAATCGAACGACGTGGACCAAGCATTGAATCAGCCTACGATGCATCTGGCACACCCACCTTAGCCTGCTTAGGGTTCGCACGCTCTTGTGGTGTGACCACCGACGAACTCTCTGTGACAGAAACAGACAAAGGCAGCTGGCTCTGTTTTGAGGGAGAGACAGAAGGAGAGGCTACCGCCGAACTCATACCAGACATTATCACCAAAGCCGTACAAGGCATCACCATGGACCGATCCATGCGATGGGGTGATCAACCGCACCGTTTTTTACGACCTGTACAATGGGCCTTGATACGCCTTGGCAACCAAACGATTAGCATGCCCTTATTCGATATTGAAAGTGGTGACTGCAGCTACGGTCATCGTTTTCATCAACCCGGCCCCATCCTTATCAAGGATCCAACCTCCTATGCCTCAACCCTTCAGGCACAAGGCATGGTGGTGGCCTCTTGGGAAAAACGACGTGAAGCCATTGCTGGAGCATTGAAAGCTGCAGCTAAATCAACCGGCACGGTTGTTCTCAATGAGGAACTGTTGGATGAAGTGGCGTCTTTGGTTGAGTGGCCGGTTATTTTGCGAGGCCAATTCTCAGAAACCTACTTGAGCATGCCTCGGGATGTCTTAATCACCAGCATGCAATCACACCAAAAATGTTTTGCTGTTGAAACATCCGATGGCTCTTTGGCACCCTATTTCTTGTTGGTGAGTAACATTGAAAGCAACAAACCCGCCACTGTCATTAAGGGGAACGAAAGAGTGATTGATGCACGTCTATCCGACGCGCACTTCTTTTATAACAACGACCTAACCTTGCCGCTCAAAGAAAGAGCGTCAGATTTAACAGGTATCATCTTTACACCTAAGCTAGGCTCTATGGCCGACAAGTCTGAACGCATGTCTCAGATAGCTTCCAGTCTCAGCAAAGCCTTTGGGGTGAATAAAAAATCGGTGCAACGCGCAGCAATGCTCTGCAAATGCGATCTCACCACCGACATGGTAGGTGAGTTTCCATCACTGCAAGGTGTCATGGGTTACTACTACGCACTCGCTCAAAACGAAGACCCTGACGTAGCCAACGCCATTAAAGACGCTTACTTGCCCAAATCAGCTCATGATGACTTGCCTAAAGATCCTACCAGCGTATGCCTAGCGCTGGCTGACCGCTTGGATTCGTTGGTGGGCATCATTGGCACCCAAGGCAAACCAAAAGGCGATAAAGACCCCTTTGCTTTACGCCGACAAGCCTTGGCTGTGGTACGCATTGTGTTGGATCAAGATGATTCGCCGGAGATGAAAACCTTGCTCAAACCAGCACTCAAAGCACATACCGATAACTCACTCAACGATAAAACATCCGAGCTAGTGTGGTCTTTTATCCTAGATCGCTTTAAAGCATGGGCTTTGGATCACAGCTTTACGCCTCAACAATTTGAAGCGGTGGCTGCGACCGACTCTCAAAACATCAACGACTTTTACCAACGCCTGTGTGCTTTACGTGATTTTGCTTCTAACCCTCATGCAGAAGCATTAGCAGCAGCTAACAAACGAGTCATGAACATTCTGAAAAAACAAAAAGGGGCTGTTCCAGCAACAGTCTCAAAAAAATCCTTAAGCGAAGCAGCTGAAATAGATTTAATGGAGGTGATTAACAGTTTGAAAGACTCCGTAGAAGGAGCTGTAAAAAGCAAAGCTTATACGGAAGCCTTTACCTTGCTCGCTTCTCTTAAAGAACCGGTAGATACCTTTTTTAACGACGTGATGATCATGGTAGACGATGCTGCGATTCGTAAAAATCGACTAGCGATACTTAACACACTCAAAGGCTTACTCACCAGTGTTGCTGAGCTTTCTGAGTTATGATGCCGATTCGTGTTCAAGCTGCTCATATCATACATCGCGTGGTGTATGAGGAGCAGTCTCTGCAAGGTTTACTCAATCAAGCGCAACACGACATCAAAGACCCTCGTGACAGTGACTTCCTTTATGCTTTATGCACAGGGACAATTCGAGAATACTTGTCATTGGAAGCCGTGATTGATGAACTACTCAATAAACCACTCAAAGCAAAAGACCGTGACATCAAAACGGTTTTAATCATGGGTTTGTTTCAGTTGTGGCACATGAACACACCCGACTACGCAGCCGTAAACAGTTCAGTGGATACAGCAAAAGCTCTTAAAAAACCCTGGGCTTGTGGTTTAATCAACAAGCTTCTTCGTTTAGCGATGACAAACAAAGACAAGCTCTTAGCAAAGCAAAACACCCTATACGCTCATCCCCAATGGTTATTAGAAGAAATCAAAAACGCCTATCCAGAGCACTGGGAAAGCATCTGTGAGCAAAACAACTCGCAAGCACCGATGAGTTTGCGCGTTAATACCTTACTCACCACACGGGATGCTTACTCAAAAGAACTGACGACAGTAGGGATACCTCATTTTCTTCCGGATGACCCACTTGATAGTGATGCCATTTGTTTAGAAAAACCTGTAAAAATTGCTGAGTTACCGCATTTTTCAAAAGGGATGTGCTACGTACAAGATCTTTCTGCGCAGCGCGTGGGTCATTTGCTGCATCCAAAAGCAGGAGAACGCATTTTAGATGCGTGTGCAGCCCCTGGTGGAAAAACCACTCACATACTCACACTAGAACCTCACATCGATGTCTTGGTTGCTTTGGATCACAACCCATCACGATTAGCTAAAGTCACTAGCAATTTGAATCGGCTGGGTTTAAAGGAAGCTCACCTAAAACTTGCTTTAGCTGATGCGATTAACACAGAGTCGTGGTGGGATGGACAGCTCTTTGACCGTATTTTATTGGATGTGCCTTGCACGGGAACCGGTGTCATTAGACGTCATCCCGAAATCAAATTACATCGAACTCCCGAAGACTTACAAAAACTACCCCAAATTCAATCACACATGCTCACTAAGCTGTGGCCCCTTTTAAAGTCTGGTGGAACACTCATTTACACAACCTGTTCCATCCTACCTCATGAAAACGATGAGGTGATACGTGCCTTCATCAACCATGAAAAATCAGCAATACTTGACTCCTTGTTGATACCTGATAGCATTAAGACCCAGTACGGTAAACAACTGCTACCAAGCAAAACTCACGATGGGTTTTATTATGCGCGATTAATCAAAGAGTAACGGGGTGGATGATGGGTAGAGCGAATCGGTTTGAAAACTTTCTTACGCATGAAGAAAAAGCCGTTATCGATAAACACTTAGCAACATTTGATTCCTCGGATACATTTGTAAAAGAGTTGAGGAATTATTTATACCAAGAACAAGTTAATTACGAGCTAACAGGTCCTATTACTCAACCAACCTCAGCATATCTCAGAGGAAGAACACATACCTGGGCGAAAGAAACCCTTTCTAAAAAACGTCTTCAAACTATCGTTTTACCAGTCCTATTTGGTATTCTTGCTTTTAGTATATCCCTTCCTACTGCAGGGCAATGCCTCATCGGTGTTGCCTCTCTTACCACACCAGAAGCGTGGCTAATAGCAGCTTGTATCGCTTTAGTGGTCACAGCAGCTGTTGCTATTCCACTTGCTGTCACAGGAAGAAATAAGGCAGAACTGTTTGCTTCAGAAACTCAGCTCATTCGATCTGACGATTACCCGCATAAGCATTATAACTAACGGAACCTAACAACGTTATCGTTCCCCTCTGGCCAGCCAGCATCATCCTGAACCGCTAGCGCCGCCACCCTAAACCCCTCCCGCTAGCGCCGTCATCCTGAACAAAGTGAAGGAACCAGATTAAATCCCACGACAGTGGGAGCGTTTACACGATTAAGCCTTCTTTAGAAGGCTTTTTTGGATCTTCTAAAGAAGATCCCATCAGCATAAATACTCCGCCTATCGGCGGATAGATCCTGGTTCCCTCATTCCATTCGGGATGACGGCCAAAGGAGTGAAAGGAGCCAAAAGGCGCTCTTACTAAAAGGTTTAAGGAGTCCAGGAGTAAGACACACTCTCTGACGAAACACCTGACACCCCTAATGTGGCTGTGATATCAGGGTTTTTGCCCTCTACAGCTTCAAAAAGAGATCCTCCATCCAGTGTTAATGTCACATGAGCAAATAGGTCGGTGGCAATGGGGGCACACACTTCTCCAACTACCTGACCGTCTTGGCGTAACTGGATATACCAACTAGACGCGTTTTCATCATAAAGCGCTTCACCCACCCATGTTAAGCTTGGATCGCCATCGTACGCACAAGGAGTGTGTATATCTGACACCGTAATGGTTTTACATGTCTTGCTTGAATCACAAACGTCTATTGATAAGTCATCACCAGTCAATCCACCTATATTTTTTTCTATGATACTCCAGTTAGAAAGTTCGTCACCACCAATCGATGCCACAACGCCAGTACTACTCCATAGGTCAGGCGAAACAAGCACCTTTGTGATTGAAAAAGCAGAACTTAGAGTGGATAGAGTTAACAAAGCAGTAAAAATAGTTCGCCTCAAAGACATAATACTCTCCGGATATAAAGAATGAATAATTATTTTGTGCTTTTTAAACTTTTTTGTCAATATTTAAATATTCTTTAATAACCCATTGACTCATAACTCTTTTAAGACTCAAACACCTCTTTAGCAGCCAAAATCGCATTGGTTGCCGAAGGAAAACCACCATAAGCAATCATTTGCGTGATGACTTCAACAATTTCTTCTTGGGTCGCCCCCAAACGTAAGGCGCATTCGATATGCAATTTTAATTGTGGGAGTGCATGACCCAACACCGTTAAGGCGCCGATCGTCACAAGCTCGCGTGTTTTTTGTGATAAGGAGCTCTCGTGACCATACAAATCGCCAAAGGCAAATTCCACATTCACATCGGCAAACAGTGGCGCCACTTCTCGAATCGCTTCCACATACGATTCAGCCTCAGGGCCCAGATGCTCTTTCATCACCTCAATACCTTTTTTATACCGATCACTCATGCATACTCCTTACCATAATAGGGTTGTTAAACTCAGCGGGCCAGAACCAAAGACGACGATGAATAAACATACAGCGGCTAACACCACGTTTTTTTGACCCGAACTAATATGACCGGCAATACCTAAGGCATCGCCATCACCTGGAACAGCGGATTGCGCGATGGTTTTCGCTAACTGATAATGTACACGTATACCCAACACGCAATACACACACAAAAACATTGCGCCAATCTGTGCATAAAATCCAAATAAAACGCTGAGCGACCCAATGATCATGATAGCCACACAACAGACAGCAAAAAAATTTACCCACATCGGACTGATTAAGCGTATTAATTGTTTAGTTCCATCCCAGTCTCGTACCAAGCCAAACACAGGTGTTAAAAACAACCACGTTATAGCCAAACGAAGAATCAACCAAGCGACTGTGTGTAAAGTCATACTAATTCCCCAAGTGTTCGTGCATCGCTTTAAAAAGATTAGGGTTATCACTGTAGTCAATGGGTACTTCCACTAACACAGGTCCACTCCCTTGGTATTCCTCTAATAGTGCGGGTATTTCTGATGGATCTCTCAACCGTAACCCTGTGGCACCAAACGATTCTGCGTAACGCACGATATCCACATGACCCAATTGAACCGCGGTATCTCGATCGTATTTCATGTGTTGTTGTTCTTTAACCATGTCGTAGGATCCATCGCACCACACAAAATGAATAAAATTCGCTTGAATACGAACAGCTGTTTCTAATTCCATCGCAGAAAATAAAAAGCCACCGTCACCACTCACTGAAACAATGCGTTTATCCGGATACGCAAAGTGAGCTCCCATTGCCCAAGGTAAAGCAACTCCTAGCGTTTGTTGCCCATTACTAAACAACAAGTGCCGAGGTTCGTAACTCCAAAAATAACGTGCCAACCACATGTAATGAGATCCCACATCACTGATCACTAGCGCTTGATCATCCAAGGCTGTGCGTAACTCATAGATAAAACGTAAAGGATGAACGGGCGTTCCGTCGTAATGTTTACCTTCTTCGTACTGCGACAAAATACCTTGTCGAAGACTAGCGATGATGTCTTTGTGTTTAACGCCATCAGACGATGGCAAGGTCGTTTTGACGGCATCTAAGCTAGCAGCAATGTCACCAACGCATTCAAGAGTGGGTTGATACGCCGATCGCACTGAACAGGAGCGACTATTCACATCACATAAGCAGACTGTGTTATCCACATGCCAAATTTCCGGGTCGTATTCAACCGGGTTAAAACCCACCGCAACAATGCAATCGGATTTAGCGAGCAGTCGATCACCGGGTTGATTGCGAAACAGACCTACGCGACCCACAAAGCAATCGACCAACTCTCTTGGCACCACACCAGCTGCTTGATAGGTCGATACCACTGGAATCGGGTGATGCTGTAACAAACGACGCACCGCTTCTGCCGCTTGGGGAGCAGAAGACTCTTCACCCAGCAACAACACAGGACGCTCAGCTTGTGTGATCGCTAGTGAGAGCTTCGTAATACTCTCAGCACTCGCAGCTCCTTTTTGAGGAATGGGAGGTTGTTCACAGGCGGGTGTTTTCGTGGTTTCGACCAAAATATCTTGAGGGACACTGATAGAGCAGGCACCGGATCGAGGAGCAACAGCATCACGAAAGGCGTTGGCGACCAACTCCGGAATCGCTTCCACCACCGGCACTTCAACAGCTGATTTGGTGGCTTCTCGCAAGAGACCTACGTTATCGGCTTGTTGGTGCGAGGCTTTGTATTTCATGGCACGAGGGACGTTTCCACCAATGGCGACGATAGGATCACCTTCTGTGGTGGCCGTTAAAAGGCCTGTCGTTAAGTTACTCACACCCGGACCTGAGGTCACCAGCACCACACCGGGTTTGCCCGTCAAACGACCAAAGCTTGCAGCCATGAATGCTGCATTTTGCTCATGCCGACACACAATCACCTCAATGGGTGTATCAATCAAGGCATCAAAGAGCGCATCAATCTTCGCCCCCGGTACCCCAAAAATACGCTCAACCCCTTGATTCACAAGACATTGTGCGAACAACTGAGCACCTGTGTGTGACTTATTTCCCATGACCTAAAAACTCCTGATATGAAGCTATATCTATAGCAGAGTTGAGGGTAGGTGGCGATTGGGGTGGTTTTTAATTAGACACCTTCTTCACTGTATCGACGTACATCAACACTTTTGTGTGATGGTGACCTGAAAACCAATAAAAAAGCTCACCCTTTGTTTGTACATACATGTTCCTTACTAAATTTTTTCGTGCAGCGGGGTTCGCGAGCACCAGTTGTACGGAACGGATATTCTTTTGTGGCTCATCCCTGCTATTTTCCATGGTTCTCTTTTTGGGTAAAACAACATCGACAGGGTTATTAAGTATCAGATAGTACCCCGATTCTTTCTTATCACCCTTTTCGATACTATTATAGTTTGGAGCGCCTGGATAAATCATGGCAGTCACTCTTCCTTGCAAGGTAGTCTCAGCAGGCTCATAGTAAACAACCCTAGAACGCGCGAAACTAGGACTCGTCATTAACAAAGTCATCAGAAAAACGATATTCTTTATCATCAGGAATCCTCCCTAACAACCATGTGGGAAAAATTGTCTTCAAAACTTTTATCAGGTCGTGAGCGAAGATAAAGGTTTCCTAAAGAAGAAGAACAAACCACCGCATCCACGAGCCCCCGCTGTGCTAACGCAATACACTCTTCTTTATCTACCCACCCAACCCCAATGATGTAGTAAGCATAAATGGATGTGTTGTCTCGTTTCACCTTGGTGATTGGTTTTATTTCTGAAACATCTCCTTCTCTGTAACCTTCCATTGTTATAATCGCCTCCCATAGCTTTTTGAATTCAGATGACGAAAAATGTCTTATTCTTTTGTTAGTGTTGATACCTGTTTTTCGTCTAAGAAAGCGAGTGTAATTAGCTGTATCATTTTCAGAAGGAGGCGCATAACGTTTTGCTAATTTTTTAATGGAGTCATTCTTGTAGAAATGCTTTAGCAAATAAATAAGCGCCCGCAAGCCTGACTGATAATTCGGAAACGTAGCAAAGCCACCAGCAGTACCAATTTGACCAAACTTCTTACTCACTGACCCTGTTCTTAAATTACCGGGGTTGTGATTTCTCCATGCCCAAGTACCTCCTGAAAAGCGAAATCGCTTTCCAAATTTACTGGTATAGATAACAGAATGATCTTTATCTGCTTTAGCCTTAATGAAACGAGAAGCCATAAGTGCACCTCATTTTTAAACCGACCCAAGGAGCAACCTAACAGAGACACCATTCGTTGACTACCCGTAGTCATTGATAAGGAAGGGATAATAGCCTCAACCCAACAACAACTGCCCTAAAAACTCAACAATCCCCATAGACTCGATTCCTTTGGGTAGTGGATAACTGTCTTGACCTGGGTGAATCACAATACGCCGAGCAGGACTTAGATCATCACAAGCCACATGAAAGCCTTTTTCGATTTTAGGGGTCGTGCTTCGTTTAATCTCTACTGCCCACAACTCATCCGGAAAGGATAAAAGCAGATCAATTTCAGCACCAGCACCAGTGCGGTAATAATGCGCTTGAACCTGTGTGGGTAAGTGGTTCAAGATAGTTTCCACCACAAAGCCTTCCCAGCTCATGCCGGCAATAGGGTTGGATAACAAGGCTTCGAAATCAGGGATACCTAACAAGGCATGTAAAATACCGCTATCGCGAACGTACACTTTTGGCGATTTTGTCAACCTTTTACCCGCATTACTGTGCCATGGGTGCAATTTTCGAACCAACAATAAATCTTGCAACAAATCTAAATAACGTGTCACCGTTTTTCCGTCAACCGCCAAACTACGAGCTAACGACGCCGCATTAAGTAAAGCGCCTTGATGATGGGCCAACATGGTCCAAAAGCGCCGCAAAGTTTCAGCAGGAATACGAGGCCCTAAAGAGGGAATATCTCGCTCCAAATAGGTACGAATAAAGTTATCTCGCCAAACAAGGCTAGCTTGATCACTGCCTGCCAAAAAACTATCCGGAAAACCACCTCTCAACCAAAGCGGGTTCATGGCATCGTAACCCACCTCCGAGACGGATAAAGACCCTAATTCGAGGTAGGCAATGCGACCAGCAAGGCTTTCACTCGATTGCTTGATCAACTCGATCGAAGCTGAACCCAAAAACAGGAAACGCGCCGTCTTCAAACCCTTCCTTCGCCCTTCATCAATCAAACCTCGTATCATTTGAAAGAGGTTGGGCATGCGTTGCACTTCATCCAAAATAACTAACTTATCTTCATGTAACTGAAAATAAGCCATAGGATCGGATAACTTATGAAGATCAGCTGGGGACTCTAAGTCTAGATACACACTGGGCATAAACTCGGCTAAAGCCATAGATAGAGTCGTTTTGCCCACCTGCCTAGGGCCCAAAAGGGCAACGGCTGGGAAAGTATTCAGTGACTCAATCAGAGTCTCTTGTAAATCTCTTTTAATCATCCTTGCAATTATGGCACACCATTCCATATTTGCAAGGTAAAAACGTCAAACGAATCGCCATGCGATACCGGTGAAGAGAATAAGATGTGAATAACTCGGGCCAAGAAATGTGGATAAACTGTCGCTAAAAATAGACAGATTTTTACGTTTCAAAACTTATCCACATTCATGCACCGTAAAATCACACCCCTGAATACTCGTTATAAACATCTTCAAGTGTGATATAACCTATTGATTTGTATTTAAAATAAAAGTTATCCACCGATATCGTCGCCCCCTATTATCACTACTACATATTTAAATATTATATATATTTATAGTGAGCTGCAGGCTTGGTTTATAAACATGGCACCGTTGAGGATATCTAGTCATTTGTGTAACTCAGTGCTCTAAACCGGTGGACAACTGTGGATAAGATGTGTGGAAAAATGGCTTTTTTGAGAAGGGCTCTTTTTATCGACACGCTCCGCACACAGAAAGGTGGCACTTATTCGACTAGAAAAATGGTTTTAATCTATTGTTTTTTAAATACTTTCCCTACTTATCCGGGTTATCCACACACCTTACTATTACTACATATCTTTATATATATTAATATTTATTAGGCGTCGTATATGATCTCCTTTTAGGAAAGTTTGATTTCAATCTCTATACCTTATGGACCTTCTTCTGAAGGTCCCATGTGTATAAATGCTCCGGCTTTGCCGGATTTAGTCTGGTTCCTTCATTCCATTCAGGATGACGCTGGCTGGCCGGAAGGAAAAGGATGATGCAGTTGATTGGAGGAGTGGGCAACCTTCTTGCACGCTTCGTGGTATTGCTTCGCAATTCGCTCAGCTCTTACCTAATTCGGACGGATAACAATTGACTATTGACATCCATGATCGGGTTCTTTACTATCCACGTCCTATCGTTAACTTTCATACGAGTGACTCCTATGCAAAGAACATTCCAGCCCAGCAACCTAAAGCGTAAACGTAAGCATGGTTTCCGTGCCCGCATGGCTGATGCTAATGGGCGAAAAGTCCTCAAACGTCGACGAGCTAAAGGTCGTAAACGACTCTCAGCTTAAGATTCATGGCGAATAAGACACAGCGCTTACGTCAGTCCGCTGACATAAGGCGCTGTTTTAATGAGAATAAACGCCTGGTCGGTCCCCTTTACACAGTGTTTTGGTCTAAAAAAAAGCAAGATCCCCGTTTGTGTGTGGTTGTGAGTAAAAAAACCAGTAAGCTAGCTGTTCAACGTAACCGTATTCGCCGGATAGCGAAGGAAGCGTTTCGTTGTTTTGATCAACCTTTGTTTGGTGATATGGTGATTTTGGCTAGGTATGGCGGACCCAAAGCCAGTAATTCAGAGTTAAGGCTATGCATAGACACCCTGTTAGCAAAAGTTGCTCGTTACCAAGCCGAGTAGCGATCTTTCTCATTCGCGGTTATCAGTACCTGATTAGCCCTTGGTTGAAGCCTTCGTGTCGGTTCTCGCCAACATGTTCACAGTTCGGTATTGAGGCTTTTCGTGAACACGGTGTTATACGCGGTGGATACCTGCTCATAAAACGTTTATGCTGCTGCCACCCCTTTCATTTAGGTGGTCATGATCCCGTACCACCCTCAATCAAGGATAAAAAAGACCTATGAACAAGTTTCACTCCTTCAAACGTCCCATTTTGTATGTGCTATTAGCCGCTTTGGTTGTTTTATTGGTGTACAACTGGAATAAAGATTTTCCGCCTGCCCAGCCAGTCTCCGATGTAGCTGCTCAATCTCAGCAAGCGTCAGGGGATTCAAGTTCGGCAACGTCTACGATGCGAACGATTCCTGATAAGAAAGAGGACAAATCGACTCCAGCAGGGCATCGGAAGCCAGTACAAGCTGTGGATAAGATGGGTAAAACTCATTCGGATGACTTAATTATGGTCAAAACCGATACGTTAGTGGTTGCTATTGATCCTCACGGGGGCGACGTTCGAAGCGCTTCCTTGTTGAAGTACGCTCAATCATTGGATGATAAAAGTCCCGTTACCATCCTTTCAAACGAACCACACGATCGTTACATTGCTCAAAGTTATTTAGCTTCTTCAAGCAAAGGGGAAGCGCATCAGCCGGTTGTGTTTAAAAGTGCTAAACAATCTTACAACATGGGTGACAAGAATGAGTTGACCGTTACCCTAACCGGGCAATCAGCATCAGGTTTAGTTATCACAAAAACTTATCTTTTCAAACGAGATAGTTATCAAGTTCAAGTGATCTACGCTGTGAATAACAACTCAGGTAAGCCTTGGGAAGGTCATCTGTACACACAACTGGTGCGGAAGAAGCCTGTGAATACGGAAGCGAGTTTTTATCGTCGAAGTTATATGGGGGCTTCTATCTCCAGCCCTAAACGTCCTTACCACAAGGTCTCTTACAAAGACATGAATAAAGAGAATGTGGATACGTCTAATGTGGGTGGTTGGGTTGCTATGCAGCAGCATTATTTTGTGTCTGCTTGGGTACCTGAATCAACAAAGACAGTGAATCATTTTTACAGCTACGTATTGAGTCAGCACGAGCCTCGTCCAGTTTATGTCATCGGTTTCAAAGGAGCGCCTTTATCCATTGGTGATGGCCAGTCTTTACAAACAAAAGCGACCCTGTACGTTGGTCCCGAAGACACTGATCGTTTAGCTAAACTGGCACCCGGTTTAAATCATACCATCGACTTTGGTGTGCTGTGGCCGATTTCCATCATTATCTTCACGGTGATGTCCTTTTGTAATCGCTTTTTGGGTAACTGGGGATGGTCGATTGTTACGACAACCATCATCATTAAAGTTGTTTTCTATTGGTTTTCCGCGAAAAGCTTTGTTTCCATGGCTAAGATGCGAGATCTTCAACCAAAAATTAAAGCTCTCCAAGAGCAACACGCCGACGATAAGCAAGCGCTGAGCCAGGCCACCATGGCGCTGTACAAAAAAGAAGGCGTAAGTCCGTTGGGTGGTTGTTTACCGATGATCATTCAGATCCCGGTGTTCATTGCGTTGTACTACGTCATCTTTGAGAGTGTGCAGTTGCGTCAAGCACCGTTTATTTTCTGGATTCATGATTTATCGGCTGCTGATCCGTATTATGTGTTACCCATTTTGATGGTCTTGAGTATGGTGGTACAACAACTCCTATCACCAACAGCTAGCGATCCCGCTCAAGCAAAGATGATGTTGATTGTGCCGCTAGTGATGGGTTTCTTGTTCCGAAACTTCCCGGCAGGTTTGGTGCTTTACTGGTGTGTGAATAACTTGGTGCAGGCATTGCAACAGTGGTACGTCACCCAACGTTTTCATGCTGGCAAGTACCGCGATAAAAAGAAAAAGAAGAAATCTTCTTTTTGAGGCGCCATGACTGACACCATTGCAGCTATCGCCACACCGCCTGGAGCAGGTGGTGTGGGTATCGTTCGAGTATCGGGGGCGAACCTTGAAACGCTTATCCATACCTTGTGCAAACGCGCATTAAAGCCTCGTTACGCGACCTACACGCCCTTTTACGATTCAGCAGAGCAAGTGATTGATCAAGGTATCGCTTTGTATTTTCCCGCGCCTCATTCTTTCACAGGGGAGTCGGTTCTAGAGCTGCATGCGCATGGCGGGCGCTTTGTGGTGGATGCTGTTTTATCCACAGTGTTATCCACAGGTGTGCGCTTGGCTGAACCGGGTGAGTTCAGTTATCGCGCTTATTTAAATGGCAAGATGGATTTGATTCAAGCAGAAGCTGTCTCAGATATGATCACAGCGGGTTCTGAGCAAGCCATGCGTTCGGCGGCTCAGTCTTTGCAGGGTCAGTTTTCAGAGGCTGTGAATACCTTGCGAAAGCAAGTAAACGATTTGCGTGTGTATATTGAGGCCTCGATTGACTTCACAGACGAAGAGATCGATTTTTTGAGCGAAGGGGCTGTGGGTAAACGCCTGCAAGCGGTGGCTGATGCGCTGACAAGTCTTTTGGACTCTGCTCAGCAAGGGGCTTTGTTGCAAGAAGGCGCGACGCTAGCAATTGTGGGTTCACCGAATGTGGGCAAGTCGAGTATTTTGAATCAACTTACAGGTCGTGCGAGCGCGATTGTGACTAGCCAAGCGGGCACCACGCGCGATACCTTGAAGGAATACATCGAATGTGATGGCTTACCGATCCATGTGATTGACACAGCAGGGATTCGAGAGACTGATGATATTGTGGAGCAAGAAGGCATTACACGTGCCTGGAAGGCTCTGGCTGCCGCTGACGCGGTACTGTGGGTGAGTGATTTAACGCAATACCCGGATCAATCAGATGACCCCATGGGAGAGGCTTTGCGAGCACAGCTGGATAGTTCTGTGCCCGTTATTCGTGTAGGTAACAAAAAAGATGCTTTAATTTCTTCTGACACGTCCCCCGGTTCGCGTACGCGAATCCGCTGGGGATCCAAAGAGGTAAAACCCAAAGGATATCAGGTTATCCTTTCGGCAAAAACAGGTGATGGTATGGCTGATTTAAGACAAGCCATTGTTGATTTGGTGGGCTACCGACCTAAATCTGAGACGCCCTTCTTGGCGAGACGACGACATGTGGATGCTTTGGAACGATCAGATAAAATAATATCTCGATGTTCCTCAACCTTATTACAGGATGGTGCTTTGGAGTTGTTGGCTGAAGAGCTACTGGCTGTGGATAGATGTTTGGGTGAGTTAACCGGGCAAACTACCGCTGATGAGCTGCTTGGGGATATATTTTCCAGTTTCTGTATAGGAAAATAGGGACCTGTTGTCATCCCATCGAAAAAGGCGTTGTTGCATAATACCTCTTTAGTTTGTCACCCCTTTGAAAAAAGGGGCCTAGTTATATCGAATGCTCGCTTTGCGAGCACTTTTAGGCGTTTATTGAACGACTGAGTGTGCGGGTTATGCCCGCTCTAATGCACCTGGTTTCCTGCTTTCGCAGGAATGACAGCGATTGGGGTGTGTCAAACTTAATTATGAAACAACGCCCTTTCGCAAGGAGTGACAATGTTCCAGGTGACAGCTGTCACGGAACTATGATACGATTTTGCGCAAAACGGAACCAATGAGTGATGCATCATGAATGAAACGTGCTTTGACGTGATTGTGGTGGGTGGCGGTCATGCTGGCACAGAAGCTGCTGCAGCTTCAGCGAGAATGGGCGCAAGAACACTACTTTTAACGCATAATATCGACACGATCGGTCAAATGTCTTGTAACCCAGCGATCGGTGGGATCGGTAAAACGCACCTCACCAAAGAAATCGATGCGCTGGACGGCATCATGGCGCGTGCGATTGATCGCGCGGCGATCCATGTGCGGGTCTTGAATGAGCGCAAGGGCCCTGCAGTTCAGGCGACACGGATGCAAGCAGATCGCGCGCTGTATAAGCAGGCTGTGTTGTCTTTGTTGCAAGAACAGGAAAATCTCTCGTTTTTTCAACAAGCTGTGGATGATCTGATCGTTGAAAACGGCCGTGTAGTCGGTGTATCGACGACCATGGGTGTGACCTTCCGAGCAAAAGCCGTGGTATTGACTGTCGGTACCTTTCTAGCCGGCAAAATCCACATAGGCCTTCAGCAAACTACCGGTGGTCGAGCAGGTGATCCTGCTGCCACGCGTTTGAGTGAGTTTTTACGATCTCTCGACTTGCCTGTTGGTCGCCTTAAAACAGGCACGCCTCCTCGTTTAGATGCCAGAACCATCGACTTTTCCAGGCTTCAAGCTCAGCCCAGCGAGCGTCCTGAGTGTCGAATGAGCTATTTTGACGAAGACTCTGCCGAGCATCCTCAACAGGTGAGTTGCTATATCACCCACACGAATACAAAAACGCATGACATTATTCGAGAAGCTTTGTCTGAATCACCGATGTACACAGGTGTGATTGAAGGGAGTGGTCCACGTTATTGCCCATCCATTGAAGATAAGATCATGCGTTTTTCTGAGCGTGACAGCCACCAGGTATTTTTGGAACCAGAAGGTTTGCACACTCATGAAATTTACCCGAATGGTGTGTCAACCAGCCTCCCTTACCAAGCGCAAGTCGATTTTATTCATAGCATGAATGGTCTCGAAAATGCATTGATCATGCGGCCAGGTTACGCGATTGAGTACGATTTCTTTGATCCACGCGCCCTATCACCAACACTGGCTGTGCCAAAAGTTCCCGGGCTTTTCTTTGCTGGTCAAATCAATGGGACGACGGGTTATGAAGAAGCCGGAGCTCAAGGTTTACTAGCAGGAATCAATGCGGCCCTTCAGATTCAAGGCAAAGACATGTGGGTTCCAGCTCGCGATGAGTCTTATATCGGTGTGTTGGTGGATGATTTGACGACCCAAGGTACCCAAGAACCCTACCGTATGTTTACCTCTCGCGCAGAGTTTCGTTTGCACTTAAGGCAGGATAATGCCGATTGGCGATTGACGGAGCTGGGTTATCGCTTGGGTTGCGTGACAGAAGCTAGATACAAAAACGTGATACAACTTAAAGAGCAGGTCTCAAAAGCGCAGCAATGGTTATCCACAACACACATCAATCCAAACAAAGACTCTGGTAAGCGCTTTGCTGACCAGTTCTCACCGATACGCGAATCACAAACAGGTGAAAGCTTGATGCGTAGACCGGAAGTGACTGTGGAATCCTTGATGAGCTGTTTCCCTGAAGAAGAGCAGCCGACATTATCGCAAAGAGCTGCTGAGCAAGTGAATAACCAAGCTCGATACGCAGGTTATTTAGATAGGCAGCAAACCGCTGTGGATAAACAACGCGAGCAACAGTCTGTTGAGCTGCCGGAATCCTTGGATTACCAACAGATTCGCGGTCTATCGAATGAGATGATAGAAAAGTTATCGACTGTTAGGCCGCATACCTTGGGTCAAGCAGCCCGCATTCCAGGCGTCACACCAGCAGCGATTCAGCTGCTGATGGTGCATTTGCGGTGATGGTTGTTTAATCGTTGTCATTTTTGCTTTAGGCTAGCCCGTCACCCCCCCTGGCCAGCCAGCGTCATTGCGAACGAAGTGCGGCAACCCAGAATCAATCCCACGTTAGTGGGAGCGTTTACACCAACGAGCCTTCGAACGAAGGCTTTTTTGGGTCTTCAAAAGAAGACCCCATGAGTATAAATCCCTCGCCTGCCGGCGGATAGAGTCTGGATTGTATCTTGATACCAGCTATCGGAAAGAGTTGAGCTTAGGCTAAATAAAGCTTGTGGAGGATTAATACTTCAGAAGACACGAGGTGGTAGTGCGTATAATCTGGATTGCACACTAAGTGCGCGA